>Ga0070741_10000841_pt1 | contig 102225 bp, 91 predicted proteins | sample Coa_R1_4_FD_66440 | JGI IMG/M metagenome (GOLD analysis project Ga0070741, IMG submission 66440) | Surface soil microbial communities from Centralia Pennsylvania, which are recovering from an underground coalmine fire - Coalmine... | ecosystem: Environmental > Terrestrial > Soil > Unclassified... | reverse complement strand
CAGACTGAATCGATCTTTTGCGAAACAGAAGCGCCTCAGGCCTCGCGCGAGCTGGCGGAGCTGCGCACTTCAATCGACTATGAACCACCGTTCGAGGTGGTGCGCCGGCGGGTGATCGACGATTTTCACGACGGCCGGATGACGATTGATGCGACGGTGGTAATCCGGATCGGCGACGTTGAAGTGACCGAGGCGGCGAGCGGGGTGGGTGTGGTCAACGCCTTCGACAACGCTCTGCGCAAGGCGCTGCTGAAGCACTTTCCATTCCTCGAAGCGGTCCGTGTGACCGAAACGTACGCGCACGCCAGCGGGGAGTCGACCGAGGCGGAGGTTATGTCGGTCAAGAAATTCTCTGACGGCCGGCTGAACTGGACCACGCTGGCCAAATCGACCAACCTGGTCGAGGCGGGATGGCTCTCGCTGGTGGACGGTTACGAGTGGCGGATCGTGCAGGAGCGCATCCGGCAGCGCCGGCAGATAAGCAATCCGCGGCTCTCCCGCCGCTAGCGCATCGATATCAATCATTGACCGGCGCAACGATAAGACTGACCGGCGCAACGATAAGCGGTTGAAGAGCGCGTGCGACCCTTGCGGACACTGGCGGCGTTAGCAATTCTAGCACTCGGGCTGACCTGGGGCGTTCACTTCGCCTGCGCCGGCGACGACGGTGGGGGATCCGGCGCGGTACCGAATGCCGGCAGCTACGACGACAGCCTGACGGTCGGTGGTCCGAGTATCCCGGATGCGGACGCGCGGAAGATGAGCGACGCCGAAATCAACGCGATGCTCGCGCGCCTGCGCAATGGAGATGCAGACGGTCCGCAGATTCAGCCGCACACGCCGCAGGCGACCCAGACGATCGCCGAGCTGCGGCGCGCGTCGAAGCTCGATCGCCTCAACGCGCAGAGCTATCGCGGCGGCGAATACAACAAGGCGGCAACCTACCTGACGGACAAGGCCAACAGCGCGGATGAACTGGCGGCGAAGCTGTCCAGCGGACAGGCGGTCGCCGAAGCCGACGTCAAGAAGGCGTTGGACACCAGTCGGCTGGTCGGGCTCGGCGGTTACTGATCAAATTGCCGGTGAGCGGCCGTGAAATCGCGGCGGTGCGCCACGGCCGATCGCGGACCCTGTGCGGGCGGCTAGCCGCGGCCGGTGAGCGGCATCTTGGTGGCCATCACGGTCATGAAGAGCACGTTGGCGTCGAGGGGGAGATTCGCCATATAGAGGACCGCGTGCGCGACGTGGATCGCGTCGAAGGTCGGCTCGGCCATCACGGTGCCATTGGGTTGGGGGACGCCGCGCTTCATCGCGGCGGTAAGCGGCGTTTCGGCGTTGCCGATATCGATCTGGCCGCAGGCGATATCGTACTTGCGGCCATCGAGCGAAGTGGACTTGGTCAGTCCGGTCATCGCGTGTTTGGTCGCGGTATAGGGAGCGGAATTGGGTCGCGGGCTGTGGGCCGAGATCGAACCGTTATTGATAATGCGGCCGCCGCGCGGGGTCTGCTCCTTCATCAGTTTGAAGGCTTCCTGGGTGCATAGAAAGGCGCCGGTCAGGTTGATGTTCACCACGCGCTGCCATTGCTCGTAGCTGAGGTCTTCGAGCGGAAGCGGCGGCGCGCCGACGCCGGCATTGTTGAAGAGCAGGTCAAGCCGTCCGAAAGTCTCTTTGGTTCTGGCGAACAGTTGTTTGACGGCGAGGGGATCGGCGACGTCGGTCGGCACGATCAGGGTCGGGGCGCCAAGCTCTTTGGCGGCCGCGGCGACCTCTTCGAGCGGTTCGCGGCGGCGACCGGCGAGCGTGACCGCCCAATGATCACGCAGGAGTTCGAGGGCGACGGCGCGGCCGATACCGGTACCGGCGCCGGTGATTATCGCGATTTTGTGCTGTGTCTCCATGGTCCGCCACGCCGCGCGACCAACCGACTTGGTTTGGAGGCTCGGCAACCGATAATCTAGCAGCAGTGAAGCCCTTCAGCATCTATAACACGCTGACGCGCAAGGTCGAGGAGTTCGTGCCGCGGCACGGCCGGATCGTGACCTATTATTCGTGCGGACCGACGGTCTATCTGCCGCAGCATCTGGGGAACCTGCGCGCGTACGTCTTCGTCGATACGCTCAAGCGCGCGCTGCGCTTCAACGGTTACGACGTGCGCCACGTGATGAATATCACGGACGTCGGCCACCTGACCTCGGACGCCGATGCGGGCGAGGACAAGATCGAAAAAACCGCGCGGGCGGAGGGAAAATCGCCGCTCGCCGTGGCGAAATACTATACCGATCAGTTCAAACGCGATTGCGCGCGGCTGCGGATTGAGCTGCCGCCCGACGAAGAATCGATCACCGGGGCGGTCCGGCCGCCGGCGAGTATCCTCTGCCGCGCGACCAATCATATTGCTGACATGATCGGGCTTATCGAACGAATAGTGCGCAACGGGCTCGGCTACGTTACCGCGTCGGGGGTCTATTTCGACGTCGAGAAGTGGCGCGGACCGTCCGGGATGGGGCGGCTGTCGCGGCAGAGCCTGACGGAACAGCATGCCGGTCAACGGCTCGAGCATTCGGCGGATAAACGCAGTCCCCACGATTTTGCCCTGTGGGTGCTCAATCAACCCCATCATCTGATGCAATGGGATTCGCCGTGGGGGCGCGGCTATCCGGGATGGCATATCGAGTGCTCGGCGATGGCGATGCGCTACCTCGGCGAGACGATCGATATCCATTCGGGCGGGCTGGATCATATTCCGGTCCATCATGAGAACGAGATCGCGCAGTCCGAGGGGGCGACGGGCCAGCCGTTCGTGCGCTACTTCGTGCACAACGCGTTTCTGGTCGGGATGGAAGGGGCGAAGATCAGCAAGAGCGCCGGCCGCTTCCCGGTGCTGGATGACCTGGTGGCGGCGGCGATCGATCCGCTGGCGTTTCGGCTGCTATGCTTCGGCGCGAAGTATCGATCGGAACTGGCCTTCAACCTCGATGCGGTGCGTGCCGCGGCGAAGAACCTGGGCTATCTGCAGGAGTTCACCCGCAGTCTGCCGGAAAGCGCGATTGGGGCTGACGATGCGGCGTGGGCGGCGGAATATCGCGAGCGCTTCCATGACGCACTGAACAACGACCTCAACACCCCGGTTGCACTGGCGGTGATGCTCGAGTTGGTCGCCGAGGCGAATCGACGACAGGATCCGCGGGTGTGGCATACGCTCAACGACTTTGATCAAGTGGTTAATCTCGGGCTTGCTCACGAGCTCCGCGCCTCGCGCGAGGAAGCGACGGATGCGCGGCTGCAAGGGCTGCTGGAGCAGAGAGAAGCGGCGCGGCAGGCCCGCGATTACCAGCGCAGCGATGACCTGCGCCGGGAAATCGAAGCTTTGGGATGGGAAATCAAGGACACCAAAGAGGGCCCGCGGATCACGCGCCGGCGCGGCACGCCCTGACCAACCGTCAAGTTCGACAAAGATTGCCGGCGACGCGTCAAAGTTTGACCCTGGACGGGGCGTCCACCCCGCGCGAGCTGCTCGACGGGGCGGTGCGGATTCTCGCGGCGGCGGCGGTGGCGGAGCCGCGGCTCGACGCCGAGCTTTTGCTGGCGCATGCCAGCGGGCGCACGCGCGCCGCGATTCTGAGCGGCGGCCTCGAGGTGGACGGCGCCCTGCGCGCCCGCTTCGCGGCGCTGATCGCGCGCCGGGCGCGGCGCGAGCCGCTGGCCTACCTGACGGGCGAGCGCGAGTTCTATTCGCTCGCGCTTGAAGTCACGCCGGCGGTGCTGATCCCGCGACCCGAGACCGAGCTCGTGGTGGAGCGGGCGCTCGTCTGGCTGGCGCGGCGCGCGCCCGGCCGCGTATTGGATCTCGGCACCGGATCGGGCGCGATCGCAATTGCGATCGCCGCCCATGCAGAGGCGGCGGTCGTGGCGACGGACGTTTCGGCCGAAGCGCTGACGGTGGCGCGGCGCAATGTCGTGCGGCATGGTTTGCAGGAGCGGATCGCCCTGCGCCGCGCGGACGTCTTCACGGCGCTGGACGGCGGTCCGCCGCTCGAACGGTTTGACCTGATCGTGTCGAACCCGCCGTATATCAGTGAGCGCGAGCTACCCCGTCTGCAGCCGGAAATCCGTTGTTACGAGCCCCGGCAGGCGCTCGCCGGTGGTGACGACGGCCTCAAGTTTTATCGTCTGCTGGCGGCCGGGCTTCGCGATCATTCAAGCGCTGGCGGTTGCGTGATCGTCGAGATCGGTGCCGGGCAGGCGGCCGCGGCGGCGGAGCTGTTTCAAGAGGAGGGCTGGCGCGCAATCGAGTCGGCGCGCGACCTGAGCGGTATCATCCGCGTGCTCGTGGTCACGCGCTAGGCCGGGTCATACCTTGGAGCATCGGCGGCTATCTTGTACACTCCGCATCTTCGGGAGCGGCGAGGGGTTCGTTTTCCTCCATGGATAAAATCGTCATTCATGGCGGCGTCGCGCTGCGGGGACGAATCGCGGTCAGCGGCAGCAAGAACGCGGCGCTGCCGATCCTGATGAGTTCGCTGCTGACGACGGAACCCGTCGTCGTGCATAACGTGCCGCGCCTGCGCGACGTGCATACGGCGCTCGGCCTGCTCGAAGGTCTCGGGGTGAAGATCCAGTGGATCGACGAGCACAGCGTGCAACTGCATGCGCGCGAGGTGATCGGTCATGAGGCCTCCTACGAGCTGGTCAAGACGATGCGGGCGTCGTTCTGCGTGCTGGGCCCGCTGCTCGCGCGGACCGGCCGGGCGCGGGTCTCAACTCCGGGCGGATGCGCGATCGGGGCGCGGCCGGTAAACCTGCATATCAACGGCATCCGAGCGCTCGGCGCGCGAATCCAGTTGCGCCATGGTTACGTCGAGGCGCACGCGCAGCATCTGCAGGGCGCGCGGCTCTGGCTGGATAATCCTTCGGTCGGCGCCACGGAAAATATCATGATGGCGGCGGTGCGCGCGCGCGGCCATACGACGATCGAAAACGCCGCGCGCGAACCCGAAGTCCAGGATCTCGGCCGGATGCTGATGGCGATGGGCGCGCAGATCGAGGGCGTCGGCACGCACGTCATCGAGATCGAGGGCGTCGAGCGCCTGCATGGCGCGGAATATCACGTGAGTCCGGATCGAATCGAGGCGGGCTCCTTCATGATCGCGGCGGCGATCACCGGGGGCGAGGTCCTGATTGAAAACGCCCCGGCGCATCAGCTCGACGCGCTGAGCGTCAAGCTGCGCGAGGCGGGCGCGACGGTCACGGTGGTTGACGGCGGTATCCAGGTGACGCGGGCGGGGGCGTTGCGTCCGCTCGAGGTCCGCACCCTGCCCTATCCGGGCTTTCCCACCGACCTGCAGGCGCAGATGATGGCCTTGCTGACGCAGGCCAACGGCACCTCGGTGATCACCGAGACGATTTTTGAAAATCGCTTCATGCATGCGCCGGAACTGATGCGGATGGGCGCCGAGATCGCGATGAAGGGCGCGACGGCCGTGGTGCGCGGGCCGACGCGGCTCAGCGGCGCGCCGGTGATGGCGACCGATTTGCGGGCCTCGATGGGACTGATTCTCGCGGGTCTGGCCGGCGACAACGAGACCCAGGTCAGCCGCGTTTATCATCTGGATCGCGGCTACGAAGCGCTCGATGCCAAATTGCGCGGGCTCGGGGCGCAGATCGAACGCGTGCCGGAGTAGGAGCGAAGTGAGTCTGCGGATTCTGCAGCACGAATCGGCGAACTGCCGGCGTTTCGTGACCGAGCTCATCGCGCGGCGGGAAGCGAGCCCGGTCGGGGTTGACCGCGCGGTCGCGCGGATTCTCGAGCAGGTGCGACGCGACGGTGATGCGGCACTGGTCGCGCTGACCAAACGGTTCGACGGGGTGGCGATTGCGCGCGAGCGGTTGCGCGTCAGTGCGGATGAGCTCGCGGCGGCAAAGTCGGCGCTGCCGCCCAAGGAACGCGCGGCGCTGATGGTGGCGGCGCGGCGGATTGCCGCGTTTCATCGGCGGACGCTCGAAAAATCCTTCAGCTATCGCGATCCGCTCGGGCTGCGCCTCGGGCAAATCGTTCGACCGCTGCGGCGCGTCGGCATTTATGTGCCGGGCGGACAGGCTTCATATCCGTCGTCGGTGCTGATGAATGCGCTGCCGGCGCGGGTCGCCGGAGTGAGTGAGATCGTCATGGTCTCGCCGCCGAATCGCGCGGGCGATAACGTCGGCGTGCTGGCGGCGGCGGCGATCGCCGGCGTCAGCGAGGTCTATCGGGTCGGCGGCGCGCAGGCGATCGCGGCGCTCGCCTACGGCACCCGGGCGATCGCGGCGGTTGACAAGATCGTCGGTCCGGGCAACGCCTATGTGCAGGCGGCCAAGCGGATGGTCTATGGCGTCGTCGATATCGACAAGATGGCGGGACCGAGCGAAGTGGTGGTGATCGCCGATGAAAAGGCGCGACCGGCGTGGATCGCGGCCGACCTGATCGCGCAGGCCGAGCACGGCTCCGGCGACGAAGCCGCAATCCTGATCACGCCCGTGCCGGAAGTGGCGGAGGCGACGGCGATGGCGCTCCGGCGCGCGCTCCTGGACCTTCCGCGCGCGGCCGAGGTGCGTCGCGTGATGGCGCGGCGCGGCGCGGCGATCGTGGTTGAAAATCTTGAACAGGCATGCGCGCTGGCAAATCGGATCGGTCCGGAGCATCTGGAGCTCGACCTCGACGAGCCGCATCGATGGCTCAGCCGGATCGAGTCGGCGGGCGCGATCTTTATCGGCGGACAGTCGCCGGCGCCGCTGGGCGACTATCTGGCGGGACCGAACCACGTTTTGCCGACCGGCGGATCGGCGCGTTTTGCCTCGCCCCTGGGTGCGTACGATTTTCTCAAGCGAACCAGTATAATCGAGGCATCGGCGCGGGGTCTGGCGGCGCTCGGAGCGACCACGGCCCGGCTCGCGCGGCTCGAAGGCTTCGAGGGGCATGCGCGCGCCGTGGAGGTGCGGCTCCGCCCGCCGCTCTGACGTGAAACGGACAATGAAGCGCGCAAACAAAGTCGATTTTTCGCCAGCCAGCGCAAGCCTGTCGCGGGCGGCGGCGACGCGCGAGGCGCAGATCGAACGCAAGACCCGCGAGACCGAGGTGGCGGTCGCGCTGAAGCTCGACGGCGCGGGGGCGGCGCAGATCAAAAGCGGCGTGCCGTTCCTCGATCACATGCTGGAGAGCTTTGCGCGTCACGGCTTTTTCGATCTGCAGGTGCGCGCCACCGGCGACCTGCATATCGATGACCATCATACGGTCGAGGACGTGGGGATCGTGCTGGGACGCGCCTTTCGCGAGGCGCTCGGCGACCGCGCCGGAATCCGCCGCTTCGGCGAGGCCACGATCCCGCTGGACGACGCTTTGTGCCGCGCGGTGGTCGATATCAGCGGCCGTTCGTATCTGGCGTTCGAGGTCGCGATTACCCAGGAGCGGGTGGGTAATTTTCAGACCGCCCTGCTCGGCGACTTCATGAAGGCGCTCGCCGACAACGTCGGCATGAATCTGCATCTGCACCTGCTGAGCGGCCGCAATCCCCATCATATTATCGAGGCGTGCTTCAAGGCGCTGGGGCGCGCGATGGATCAGGCGACAACGGTCGAGCCGCGCGTGGTCGGCGCGCTGTCCACCAAGGGCACGCTGTCCGGCTAGCGCGGAGCGTCGCGCGGGCGCGCGCCGAAGATCACGCCAAGGAGCCGTGCGATCGCTGTAACCAGCGCCGTGTCGGAGCGCGGCGGCGGCCAGCTTCTGAGGTAGAGTGTAGGGCAGTCATGTTCAGCCGGTTCACGGTTATCCCGGCGATAGATCTGAAGGGCGGCAAGGTGGTCCGTCTGCTGCGCGGCGCGATGGATCAGGCGACGACTTACGGCGAGGACCCGGCGGCGGTGGCGCGCGAGTTCGCCGCGGCGGGCGCCGAACAGATTCATCTGGTTGATTTGGACGGCGCTATCGCCGGCGAACCGCGGAATCTGGCGTCGATCGCCTCGGTGCGGGCGGCGGTCCGCTGCCGGCTCGATGTCGGCGGAGGCCTGCGCTCGCCGGAAGCGATCCGGCGGGTGATCGCCGCGGGCGCCGACCTGATTTCGATCGGATCGGCGGCCTTTCTTGATCCGGCGCTGCTGGAGCAGGCGTGCGCGGAATTTCCCGGGCGCGTGCTCGGTTCATTGGACGCGCGCGATGGCCGGATCGCGATCAAGGGATGGGTCGAGACGAGCGCGCTCACGATTGATGAAGCATTCGCGCGCTTCCGCAAGGCGCGGGTGGCGGCGGTCGCCTATACGGACGTCGCCCGTGACGGGACCGAGGCCGGGGTCAACGCCGATGCCTACGCCGAGGCGGCGAGCATCGCCGGTCTGCCGTTGATCGCCTCGGGCGGGGTCGCGAGCCTCGAGGATGTCCGCAGGCTTGCCCGGCTGTACTCCTGTGGAATCGTCGGCGTGATCGTCGGGCGCGCGCTTTACGAGCGTCGTTTCAGCCTGAGCGAAGCGATCGCCGCGGCGGGCGGCTGACGGTTCGAGTTTCCAATCTGCGGGGTTCCTTTGCTATACGCCTGAAGCGTGGAACAAGGAAATCTCGCCCAGGTTCTAGCCGAGGTCACCGCCGCCGGACGGCAAGCGCTTTCCGAGATCGACTCGAAACGCGTGCTGGCCGCGCTGGGCCTGTCGGTCGCCATCCCCGAAGTTGCGCGGAGCGCGGAGGAGGCCGGCGCGATCGCGCAGCGGATCGGCTTTCCGGCAGTGCTCAAGGTGGTCTCCGCCGACGTCACGCACAAGAGCGAGGTCGGCGGCGTCGTGCTCGGCCTCAAGTCCGAAGCCGAGGTGCGCGAGGGCTTTGCGCGAATCCGGCGCAACCTGGCGGAGCGGGCACCGCAGGCGCGGTTCGACGGCGTCGCGGTTGATCGCATGGCGCCGGCGGGCGTCGAGCTGATCGCGGGCATCGTGCGCGACGAGCGTTTCGGGCCGATGGTAATCGCGGGTCTCGGCGGCACGCTGGTGGAAATCTTTGCCGATACCACTTTTCGCCTGGCGCCGATTGATCGGCGCGAGGCGCGCGCGATGCTCGACGAGTTGCGCGGCAGCGCGATTCTGCGCGGCGCGCGCGGCGCCAAGGCGATCGACTTCGAGGCGGTGGCCGATCTGCTGGCCCGCCTGTCGGAGTTTGCCGCGACCCATCCGATGGTCAAGGAGATGGACCTCAATCCGGTCGTCGCCTATGAGAGCGGTCTTCGCGTGCTCGACGCGCGCGTGCTGTGGGACGCGAGCGCGGCGCCCGTCGCCGACGGCGATCCGCATCATGCGGAGCGGGTAGAGAATCTGAAGCGGGCTTTCAATGCGCGCACGGTCGCCGTGATCGGCGACAAGCGCATGGGCGGCTACATGTGGCTGCGCGCGATGAAGCGCTTCACCGGCAAGCTCTATTCGGTGCAGATCGACCCGAACGAAATTCCCGGCATCGAAGCGATGGGCGTGGTCAACTACAAATCGCTGGCCGAGGTGCCGGAGGAGCGGATCGATTATGCGGTCAGCGCGGTGCCGCGACAGGTCGCCCCGCGCATCCTGAAGGATTGCATCGAGAACCGCGTTGGCAGTATCGGCTTCTTCACCTCGGGCTTCGCGGAAACCACCGAGGAGCTGGGGATTCGGCTCGAACGCGAGCTCCGGGAGCTGGCGACGGCGTCGACGATCGCGCTGGTGGGTCCGAACTGCATGGGTCTCTACAGTCCGGCGGTCGGGCTGTGCAACTTTCCCGACCTCCAGGTCGGCGAGGGCGGCGATGTCTGCTTCATCTCGCAGAGCGGAACGCATTGCATCAATTTTTCGAGTCAGGCGCCCGCACGCGGCATCCGCATCAACCTTGCCGCGTCGATCGGCAACGTCCTGATGCTCGAGGCGGCGGATTATCTGAAGCTGATGGCCGAGCATCCCCAGACCCGGGTGATCGGGATGTACGTCGAAGGGGTGCGCGACGGCCGGCGCTTTTTCGAGACCTTGAAGGCCGCCGCCAGCCGCCATCCGGTGGTGGTGTGGAAAGGCGGCATGACCGAGGCGGGCGCGCGCGCAACCTTTTCCCATACCGGATCGCTCGCCACTCCTGCCGCGGTGTGGTCGGCGATGGTGCGGCAGGCGGGCGCGGTCAGCGTCTTTGGCCTCGACGCGACGCTCGATGCGATCGAGATGCTGGCGCGGGGCCGCGCGGTCACGGGTCGGCGGATGGGACTGGTGGCGATGACGGGCGGCCAGTCGGTGGTGATTACCGATACGTTTGCCGCCGCCGGACTGGAGATCCCGACGCTTTCGGAAGCGTCGTACGAAGAGCTCAAGAGTTTTTTCAATATCATCGGCGGGAGCTATCGGAATCCGCTCGACGCCGGCGGGACGATCGGCGGCGGCACGGTCCATACGGGGAATCTGCAGCGGATCCTCGACATTATGCAGCGGGATCCGGTTATCGACGCGATCGTTCTCGAAATCGGGACGGGCTTTGCGGCCCAGCGCTGGGCCTCGCACGAGGACGAGCTTACGGGATTGCTCGACAAGCTCGCGGATTTCAACCGGCGCATCACCAAGCCGTTCGTGACGATCATGCATCAGGCCCACGTTCCCGCGGTGGTCGCCCATGCGCGCGAGCTGGCGCGGAGTCGGGGACTGGTGGTGTTCGACGGTTTCGACCGTGCCGCCAATGCGATCAAGGTGGCGCACGATTACTGGTCGATGCGAGCGGCGCGGGCCGGTGCCTGAGGACCGCGTAGCCTCTCCGCCGACGCGCCGGCGTCTCGTCTGGTCGCAGGCGGCATCGTTCAGGCGAGCGATGGTGACTGCGGCCGTTAGCGCGACGTGCGCGGGATGGAAGGTTCTCGCATAATTGACGCGGAGTAGGCCCTTATCATGCGTGCGGTTGTGGTCGAGCGGCCGGCCGCTATCGAGAGTAATCCGCTCAGGCTGATCGAGCGGGCGCGGCCGCGTCCGGCGGCGGGCGAGATACTGGTGCGCGTGCGCTGTTGCGGCGTCTGCCGGACCGATCTCCACGTCGCCGAGGGCGACCTGGCGCCGCGGCATCCGCAGATAGTTCCGGGCCATGAGATCGTCGGCGTGGTCGAGGCGTTGGGCGCGGGATGCCGGCGTTTCCAGCCTGGTGATCGCGTCGGTATCGCCTGGCTGCGCGAGACCTGCGGGCGGTGCAAATACTGCCGCACCGAGCGCGAGAATTTGTGTCCGAATGCGCGCTTCACGGGATGGGATCATGACGGCGGTTACGCGGACTTCGCGATCGTCCACGAAGACTTCGCCTATCCGCTGCCGGCCGCGATAAGCGATGAACAGGCGGCACCCTTGTTGTGCGCGGGGATTATCGGCTATCGCGCCATCAAGCGGGCCGACGTGAAACCGGGGGCGACGGTGGGTTTGTACGGTTTTGGCGGATCGGCCCATCTGGCGATCCAGGTACTGAAACACTGGCGCTGCCGGATCTTCGTGATGAGTCGCGGCGGCACCCATCGGGAGCTGGCACAGGAGCTGGGCGCCGAGTGGATCGGCGCGGCGGAAGAACCCCCACCGGCGCCGCTGGACGCGGCAATTCTGTTCGCCCCGGCGGGCGGCCTCGTGCGACCGGCATTGGCCGCGCTCGACCGGGGAGGCATCCTGGCGATCGCCGGCATTTATCTGTCACCGGTGCCGACGCTCGATTACGAAAGCCATCTTTTCTACGAGAAGGAGCTGCGCAGCGTGACCGCGAACACGCGGCGGGACGGCGCGGAATTCCTGCAAATTGCCGGCGAGATTCAAATCCGCACGCATACGGTGCCGCTCGAGCTCGATGAGGCGAACCGCGCGCTGAACCTGCTCAAGCACGACCAGCTCAAAGGTGCGGCCGTGCTCCGCGTCAGCTAATGGTCGTCGTCTTCGCGCCTGGGTGCGGACGAGGGGGTGAGGTCGTGGCGGTCGTCGGGATGCTCGCGATCGTCCTGTTTTCCCCCTTCGACGCGATAATTTTCGCCGGCCCACATCCCGAGGTCCACGAGTTGGCAGCGCTCGGAGCAGAAGGGACGAAAGCGATTCTGCGGCGAGCTTTCCGATGGGCGCTTGCAAATAGGACAGCGCATCAGCGGTTCTCCGCTACTATGGCACGCCGAGCCAGAGGACGCCGAGCGGCGGCAGGCGCAGGCTTATCGAGGCGGCGAGCCCGTGATGAGGAATCGGCTCGGCGGCCACGCCGCCGCCATTGCCGACGTTGCTGCCGCCGAACAGTTCGGAATCGGTATTGAGGATTTCGGGATACCAACCGAGCGTCGGCACACCGACCCGATAGCCCTCGCGCACCACCGGCGCGAAGTTGCAGACGCAGAGGATGCGGCGGGCGGGGCTATGCGGCGTCATCCGCATGAAGGCGATCACGTTGTCATCGGCGTTGTCGGCGTCGATGAAATGAAAGCCGGCCGGCTCGCTGTCGGCCTCCCAGAGGGCGGGTTCGGCGCGGTAGAGGCGATTCAACTCGCGCACCATGGCCTGCAGTTTCCGATGACTCTCGTCGTTCAGCAAGTGCCAGTCGAGGCTGTGATCGTGATCCCATTCGCGCCACTGGCCGAACTCGCTGCCCATGAACAGCATCTTCTTGCCCGGTCGCGCCCACATGTAGCCGTAGAGCGCGCGCAGATTGGCGAATTTCTGCCATTCGTCGCCGGGCATCTTCGAGAGCATCGAGGCCTTGCCGTACACGACTTCGTCGTGCGACAGGGGCAGGATGAAGTTTTCGCTCCAGGCGTAGAGAAAGCCGAAGGTGATGTCGCGATGATGGTAGCGGCGATGGATGGGATCGCGCGAGAAGTAGTTCAAGGTATCATGCATCCATCCCATGTCCCATTTGAAGCCGAAGCCGAGTCCGCCCGCGTAGACGGGACGACTGATGCCGGGCCAGGCGGTGGATTCCTCGGCGATCATGGTAATGCCGGGCTGGTCGCGGTAGACGGTTTCGTTCATCTGCTTGATAAACTCGAGCGCTTCGAGGTTTTCGTTGCCGCCGTAGCGATTCGGCCGCCACTGTCCCGGTCGGCGGGCATAGTCGAGATAGAGCATTGAGGCGACCGCGTCGACGCGCAGGCCGTCGGCGTGGAAATCGCGCAGCCAGGTGAGCGCGCTGGCGACGAGGAAATTGCGGACTTCGTTGCGGCCGTAATTGAAGATGTAAGTGTTCCACTCCGGATGAAAGCCCTGGGTCGGGTCGAGATGCTCGTAGAGGGCGGTGCCGTCGAAGCGCCCCAGGGAGAAGGCGTCGGTGGGAAAATGGGCCGGCACCCAGTCGAGAATCACGCCGACACCCTGCCGATGGAGCTCATCGACGAAGAAGCGGAAATCATCGGGCGTGCCGAAGCGGGCGGTCGGGGCAAAGTATCCGGTCACCTGATAACCCCACGAGCCGCTGAACGGATGCTCCATCACCGGCAGCAGTTCGACATGGGTGAAACCCATGTCGGCGACGTACCGTCCCAGGGTGGCGGCGAGCTCGCGATAGGTTAAGGAGCGGTCCTGCTCTTCGGGCACCCGCCGCCAGGACCCCAGATGCACTTCGTAGATGGTCATCGGGCTGCGCGTCAGATCGCGGCGGCGGCGAGCCTCGAGCCAGTCGGCGTCGGCAAACTGGTAGCTGCGGCGATAGACGATCGAGGCGGTGGCGGGGGGGAGCTCGGTCGCGGCGGCAAACGGATCCGCCTTCAGCATCATGTGATCGGCGGTGCGGATTTCGAACTTGTATTTTTCGCCGGCGCCCAGACCAGGCACGAAAATCTCCCAGATGCCCGAGGCGCCCAGCGAGCGCATCATGTGGATGCGGCCGTCCCAGTGATTGAAATCGCCGACCACGCTCACGCCGGCCGCATTCGGCGCCCATACGGCGAAGCCGACGCCTTCGACGTCGCCCAACTGTAGCAGGTGGGCACCAAGTTTTTCCGCGATGCGTTCGTGGCGACCCTGATTCCACAAGAGCTGATCCAGGTCGCCGATGGTGGGCAGGAAGGAATAGGGATCGAAAAACGTCTCGGTTCGACCGTTGGGATAGGTGGCGGCAAGTTTATAGGCAAAGACCTCGTGCCGGCCGGGAAAGGATGCGGTGAACAAACCGTCGGCGGCGCTCCACGGTGCCATGGGCTCGCGGCCTTCGTCGGTGATGACGGCCATCGCGGTCGCCCCTGGCCGCCAGGCGCGGATCGTCACCCCGCCCTGATCGAGATGAGCGCCGAGGATCGCGTGAGGATCGGCGTGACGCAGTTGCAGTAAGCGTCGGAGTTCGTCCTGAGGAACGCCTTCAGTCGCATTATTCATTCGCTGCCCAAAGCTGCCTGCACCTGCCACGTTCATGCCTCCACGCTGTTCGCGGGAGAAGCGGAGCAATTTATCTTCCAAGCTAACGCCCATCGTCGCCAGGCTCAATTACGCGCCGCTTGGTGGTCACGGATGCGTCAATAAGCCGAAGATTTGCGGCGTGCGCGCAACGCCGCAAGGCCAGGCTAACGACGGCTTCGAGCATCGTTGGTCGGCAACCATTTACGTAGCGGTATCGCGATGGTACGAGGTAACGTAAGTTTTCCGATCATCATGGAGGCGCGAGACGGCCGGCGCCGCTCGCCCTGAACGTCAGTCACGTTGCATAAGCGAAGCCGGAGAATGCCATGAGCGGTTACCAGACGAGCGAAGTCTATGTCGGGCGCGATTACGGCGGGTTTGACTTCGTGATTGATCGGACAGCGGTCGAGAACTATATCGCGGCGACGGGCGACGATAACCCCTGGTATCTCGGCGAGTCGCCGCTCGGCGGTCCGATCGCGCCGGCGTTGATTCTGCATTCGGCGGTGTTCCGCACGCAGGCCTGGTACCTGCCGAATATCTTCGGCAATCTGCACGCGCGCCAGGAATGGCAGGGTTTCGCGCCGATTCGGTTGGACGACCAGATCCATTCGCGCTCGGTGATTGTCGATCGCTACCTCAAGCGCGATCGCGAATACGTCGTCAATGAATGCCTGTTGCTGAATGGCGCGGGCCAGATCGTGCAGCGCTCGCGCACCCATCAGAGTTTTCTCGTGCAGCAGGCGCCGGCGGGTTATGCGGTGGATCGCGGTCGCGAGAAGGCCGCGACCCGCAGTTTCAGAATCGGCGAAGGACCCGGCGAGCGGATCGAGACGCCGATGCGGCGCATCACGCAGGCGATGTGCATGGCGTTCTCGGGACCGTCGCTCAATTACCACACGGATCGCGAGGCGGCGATCAAGCTCGGCTTCCCCGAGATCGTGGTGCAGGGGATGTGGTCGGTATGCCTTATCGCCGAGATGATGACCCGCCGCTTCGGTCTCGGCTTCATCATCGGCGGGCGGATGGATTTGCGGCTGGTCAACGTGCTGTGGGCCGAGGAAATCAGCGGCGCCCGCGGACGCATCGTCGAACGTCATCCGGAAGGAGCGCGGACGCGCGCCGAAGTGGAGGTCTGGACCGAGAAGGCCGACGGCACCAAGACGATCGTGGGCACCGCGAGCGCGGTCGAGCTATAGACCGCACGGGGCGGCGGAACCTGCGCGTCGCGCAGGCGTCGACGTGCGCTAGCCGATGGTCAGCGCTTCGATCTCGGCCACGGACTTCGGGACGGACGCGGTCAGGACCTCGTGACCTTCCGCCGTGACCATCACGTCATCTTCGATGCGGATGCCGATGCCGCGGAACTCCTCGGGTGCGGCCTCGTTGTCCGGGGCGATATAGATGCCGGGCTCAGCCGTCAACACCATCCCTGGTTCGAGCGTCCGCGATTGTCCGTTGAGCCGATAGAGTCCGACGTCATGCACGTCCATGCCGAGCCAGTGACTGGTGCGATGCATGTAGAAGCGATGGAACAGGCCCTTCTGCAGGATCTCTTCGACGGGCTCCTTGAGCAGGCCCAGATGGCGCATCCCGTCGACCAGCACGCGGACGGCGGCGTCGTGCGGTTCGTCGAAAGTGACGCCGGGGCGAATCGTGTCGATGGCCTTGAGCTGGGCGGCGAGAACTATCTCATACAGGTCGCGCTGCAGGGGACTGAAGCGCGCGCCGATCGGAAAGGTGCGGGTAACGTCCGAGGCGTAGAAACCGTACTCGCAGCCGGCATCGATGAGCATCAGCTCGCCGGTGCGCATCTCGCGATCGTTGTTGATGTAGTGAAGGGTGGCGGCGTTCGGTCCCGAGGCGATAATCGAAGGATAGCTGGGGCCGGCGGAGCCCTGTTTGCGGAAGGTATAGTTGACCAGCGCCTCGATTTCCCATTCCATCATGCCGCCGCGCGCCTGGCGCATCGCGGCCTCATGCGCGCTTCGCGAGATAGCGATCGCCTGACGCATCGCGGCGACCTCTTCGGGACGCTTGAAGAGGCGCATTTCGTGGATGATTTCGCGCGGATCGAGCAGCGCATTGGGACCGCGACCGGTGCGCGGACGCATCGCACCGCCCGCCTTGACCATCTCGAGCACGCGCGCCTCGATTTTGGGATTGACGCCGAGGGGAAAGTAGATGCGCTCGGCGAGGTCAATGATGCGGGAGGCGATGCGGTCGAATTCGTCGATGGTGTAGGCCTTGCGGGCGCCATAGTCGGCGAGCGCGCCTTCGATTCCCGCGCGGCGGCCGGTCCAGGTTTCGCGCTCCTTGTCGCGGGGGCGGACAAACATGATGAAGTCGTCGGCCTGGCCCGGGGCAAAAAGGACAATCGCTTCCGGCTCATCGAAGCCGGTCAGGTAGTAAAGGTCGTTATCCTGGCGGTAGATAAATTCGACGTCGCCGGAGCGCAGCGCGACGGGCGCGCTCGGCAGGATCGCCACGGCCTCGCCAATCGCCGCCATGAATTTCCGGCGACGGTCGGCAAAGACTTCGCGATGGATGGCGGAGTTCGGGTTCATCGTCGATATTCTGCCTCAGCCGGCTGATGAACGGGAATCGTTCAACCGGCCTTGCGCAACTGGGACCGTTTGGAAGCGATACATTCCATCAGGTCGTTCCACGACTTGACGAAGGCTTCGGCGCCCTCTTTCTGGAGCTGTTCGGCGAGCGCGTCGACGTCGATTCCGGCGCTGCGGAACTGCGCGAGCACCTGCTCGCAATCGCCGCCGTCAGGCGCCAGCGGCGGGCCGACCTCGCCGTGGTCGGCGAGCGCATGCAGAGTCGGCTCGGGTATCGTGTTGACGGTGAAGGGCGCGGCCAGCGCCTTGACGTAGAGCACGTCGGAAGCCCTGGGGTCCTTGGTGCCGGTACTGGCCCAGAGCAGGCGCTGGGGACGCGCGCCGAAATTGTACGCGCGGAGCCATCGCGGCGAGACCAGGAGCTCGCGCGAGGCTTTGAAGGTGCGCCCTGCTATCGCGATGCCGAGCTTGTCGCGCAGGGGCTCGGGCACCTTGCCGGCCACCGCGACATCCCAGCGGCTGATGAACAGGGAGGCGACCGACGCCACCGCGGGATCGAGGCCGGCTTCGATCCGTCGTTCGACGCCGCGCATATAGGCGTCGGCGGCGGCGAGGTACTGCTCGCGCGAGAACAGCAGCGTGACGTTGACCGGGATGCCGGCGAAGATGGCTTCCTCGATAGCCGGCAAGCCTTCGCGGGTACCGGGAATCTTAATCAGCAGATTGGGCCGCTGCGCGCGCCGGTGAAGATCGCGTGCCGCGGCGATGGAACGGGCGGTGTCGTAGGCCAGGAGCGGTGACACTTCGAGCGAGACGAAGCCGTCCACCCCGCTCGTCCGATCAAAGATTGGACGAAAGAGATCGGCGGCGCGCGTCAAATCGTCGAGCGCCAGGGTGAAAAACAGCTCTTCTTCGGACTCGCCGGAGTCGAGTCCCTGGCGGATGACGTCGTCGTAATCGGCACTCTTCTTTATCGCATTATCGAAAATGGTGGGATTCGAGGTGAGCCCCGTCACCGAGAGCTCGTCGATATAGCGCCTAAGCGTGCCGCTGGTGAGCAGGGCGCGGGTGATATTGTCGAGCCAGATGCTCTGGCCGAGGTTGCGTAGAATGGCGTTGGCTTTCATCCTGGGCCTCCGGAAGGCCGGGTTTGGGTTGCTGGAATCAGCATCAGTCGTTTCGCGCGCCGAGGCAAGCCTTCCACAGATCAATCGATAAAACGCGTCATGAGAGCTTCCGACAGACGCAACGATCGGCTAATAAATAGAGGCTTGACCGGAATAATCGTTATTTTCCGAGATTATTCTCTTTTATACTCTTAGGAGCACTACCGACACTGCTGGGTTTGTGCAATTTAATCCGCCGTCCGATCGCGTCCCGGGATAGTGATAATGCAAGAGAGCGCACGACAGACACCGAAGGCAATCGAGTTTACGCCGCGCGAAGCCGAGGCTCTGGCGGAGGCGCGCGAGGCAGGGTGGCTCACGGTAAATCGCGCCATCGGCGAAGGGGCGCTCGCACAGTGGCAATTCGAGTGCGAGCGCTACGGCCGTCCCTTCGCGGTAGTGCGCCAGGAGCCGTCGCGCAACAGCATATGGTTTGTCCTGGCGGCGGGCCGCGCCTGGTCGGAGCGCGAACGGAGTCTCGCCGGGCACGTCCTGTCCTCCACGCAGGGATTCATTCTGAGTGAGAATTCGCTGCGGGCGTTCACGGGTCCCGATGATGCCGGCAGATTGATGCGGCGATTGCTGGCGTTGACGGCGCATTAATGACTGCCGACGCCTGAACCGCGCCGGCGCCCGCCGCACAAAGCACGAGGACGACACGAGATGAAAATCGGCTTCTTCGCGATCGGGATCGGCAATCTGGCGCAGCCGGAGTTAATCGCGACGGCAGTGGAACAGGCGGAGCGTTTGAACTTCGCCACCGTCTGGGCGCCGGAGCATCTGCTGTTTCCGCAGACGTTCGCTTCGAAATACCCCTATGCGCGCGGCGAAAATCTGCCGGTCAGCACGGAGATTCCACTGCTGAATCCGTTCCTTGCCCTGACCTACGCGGCGGCGCGGACGCGGCGTATCCGACTCGCCACCGGCATCTGCCTGGTTCCCGAATACAATCCCATCCTGCTGGCGAAAATCTGCGCGTCGCTGGATTACCTGAGCAAGGGACGTTTTGCGCTCGGAATCGGTATCGGGTGGCTGCGGGAGGAATTCGAGGTACTCGGTATCCCGTGGGAGCGGCGGGCGGGGCGCACGCGCGAGTATATCGAGGCGATGCGCAAGCTGTGGCGCGGCGACCATACGTATCGCGGGGAGTTCGCGAACTTTACCGGCGTGATCAGCCGTCCCACGCCCGCCCGACCGGGCGGTATCCCGATCCTGGTCGGTGGCCAGACCGACGCCGCGCTGAAGCGCGCGGCGGCGTATGGCGACGGCTGGTGCGGGTTCAATCTGACGCCCGAGGAGACCGCTGAGGCGGTTAAAAAGATCAAGACGCTGCTTGCCGCCAACGGCCGTGAGCGCGCGCCGTTCGAGTATGCGATGGCGCCCGTCGCCTCGGCGACGCCGGACGATATGAAGCGGTATCGCGACGCCGGGATTGACGAACTGTACCTGACGCCGGTGTTTCGCCATCCCCTGGCGCAGGAAGCCGAGGTGATCAAGCTGATGGAAGAACTGGCCCGCGGATGGGTCGAACCGGCAACCCGGCTCTAGCGGCAAGGGTTGACGGCTGGTCGGCGCAAAGCTTAGTTCTTCAGGCGCATTGATCGACGCGAGATCCGGCGCGCTGCCGGAGTGAGGACGGTAAATGGACAAGTACGGCGATGTTACGGTGGAACTCGGCAAGGATTACGTGGCGTTGATGGAGATTCATCGGCCGCCGCATAATTTTTTCGATGACGCGCTGATTCGCAACCTCGCCGACGCCTGTGAGACTCTGGACAAGGATGCCGGATGCCGCGCGATCGTGCTGGCGGCCGAAGGCAAGTCATTTTGCGCGGGCGCAAACTTTCAGAGCCGTCCGGAGCAGAATCCGCTGAATCAGAGCCAGACCCCGAGCGGCAGCAACCCGCTGTATCTCGAAGCGGTGCGGCTGTTCCGCTGTCAGAAGCCGATCGTCGCGGCGATCCAGGGCCCGGCGATCGGCGGCGGACTCGGCCTCGCGCTGGTCGCCGATTTCCGCGTGGCGACGCCGGAAGCCCGCTTCGCCGGCAACTTCGTCAAGATCGGCATCCATCCGGGCTTCGGTCTGACCTTCACCCTGCCCCGTCTGATCGGTCAGCAGCGAGCGGCGCTGATGCTGCTGACGGGACGGCGCATCGACGGGGAAACGGCGGTCGCCTGGGGTCTCGCGGATCAATTGTCGACGCCCGAGAAGCTGCGCGACGACGCGCGCTCACTGGCGGCCGAGATGGCCGAGAACGCGCCGCTGGCGGTCGTCTCAACGCGAGCGACGCTGCGGGCGAAGCTCGCCGATATGGTCGAAGCGCAGACGCGTCACGAACTGGCGGAGCAGACGCGTCTGATGAAGACCGCGGACCATCGCGAGGGTATCAAGGCCGTCGCCGAGCGACGGGCCGGGAATTTCGTCGGCCGCTAGGCCGCAAGGCTCGCTGCCGGCACGATCCGGAGCCGCGCTCAGTCGCGCTTGCCGCGGTCGCCGTCTTTGCCGCCGAGCAGTTTCCGACGGGCGGCTTCAAGCTCCTTCTGCTGGGCGGCACTGACCTTCGGATAGTCGAGCTTCAGGTCGCTTAAGGTATCGACGATCACCGAGGCGACGACCAGGCGCGAGAACCATTTGTGGTCGGCGGGCACGACGTACCACGGTGCGTGCGGAGTCGCGGTCCGCTTAATCATCTCTTCGTAGGCGTCCATGTAATCCGACCAGTAGTCGCGCTCGCGAATATCGGCGGCGGAGAATTTCCAGTTCTTCTCCGAATCTTCGAGGCGCGCGAGAAACCGTTTCTTCTGCTCGCTCTTCGACAGGTAGAGAAAGAACTTGCGGACCACGATACCGTTGCGGCTGAGATGGCGCTCGTAGGCGGCGATATCCTCGTAACGCTCTTCCCAGATATGTTTGGTCACCAGGGATTCGGGCAGCCGCTCGGCGGCGAGCAGCTCGGGATGAACCCGCACGACCAGCACCTCTTCATAGTGCGAGCGATTAAAGATGCTGATGCGGCCGCGCGCCGGTCCGGCGACCATCGTGCGCCACAAAAACGTGTGATTCAGCTCCTCGGTGCTCGGCTGCTTGAAGGAATGGACCTCGCATCCCTGCGGATTGACGCCGGACATCACGTGCTTGATCGCGCCGTCTTTGCCGGCGGCGTCCAGGGCCTGAAAGACCAGCAGCAGGCCCCATCGATCCTGGGCATAGAGCTTGTCCTGCAGTTCGACCATCTGCTCGATGTCCTTCTGCAGGCGCTCGGCGGCGGCGTCGCTCGACTTGAAATCAGCCGTGTCGGCGGGGTCGTAATCCTTCAGACGGAAGTGGTGGCCGTCGCTCACCCGATAGCGTTTTTCGATCCTGGAGTTGTTCATTTGGCTAACCGTTTCTGGTCGAGCGCAAACCCTCGAGGGAGTCGCGCCACGGACCGGCTTCGAGTTTATGCGGTGACGCAAGCCCGAGCAGGAGCATCAAGGCAGGAATCGTCACGACCGTGGTCAGCAGGAAGAAGGGCGCCCAGCCAAGATACTGGGCCAGCACGCCGGCCGAGGCGGCGAACAGGGTGCGTCCGACCGCCGATAACGACGAGAGGAGCGCATACTGGGTGGCGGTAAAGGCGGGCGAGCAGAGATCCGATAGATAAGCGACGAGCGCCGCTCCGGCCATCGCCCCGGTGAGGTTCTCGGCGGTAACGCACAAGGCGAGGTACTCGAGGCGATGACCGCCGAGCGCCTGCAGCACATAGAAGAGATTGCCGGCGGATTGCAGCACGCCGCACACCAGCAGCGCGCGCATCACGCCGAGCCGCGCCGCCACCACACCGCCGATGAGGGCGCCGATAATCGTCGCGACGAAACCGAAGAGCTTCGAGACCGCAGCGATCTCCGCCAGGGTGAAGCCGAGCGCGACGTAGAGCGGCGTCGCCATCACGCCGGCCAGCGCCTCGCCCAGCTTGTAGGCGACGACGAAGACAAGAATCAGCAGCCAGCGCGGGCGCTCCATGAAGTCGGCGAAGGGACCAATCACCGCGTCGGCGATCCAGCGGCGCAGGCCGGGGGCCGCCGCGGTTGACGCGTCACCGATCAAAGGGTCGGCGGGGTATTGCGGTTCGGGGGCGAGCGCGAAGGTGATAAGGCCGACCACCAGCAGCGCAGCCATCGCGGCATAGGCGGTGAACCATCCAGCGCGCGCGGCTATCAGGAGAGCGCCGGCGCCTGAGAAGAGCGTGGCGATCCGGTAGCCCGTCTGTACCATCCCGGCGCCGGGGCCCTGCTCGGCTTCCGTGAGCAGTTCGACGCGGTAAGCGTCGATCACGATATCCTGACTGGCCGAGAGGAAGGCGACGGTGACAGCCAGGATGCCCATCAGGCGCAGATGATGTCGCGGATCGCAGGCGCCAAGAGCAAGGATCGCGACGATCAGCGCCAACTGAATCGCGAGGCCCCATCCGCGGCGGCGGCCGAGAGGAATCGGCGGAGGCAGACGATCGATCAGGGGCGACCAGACGAACTTCAGCGCGTAGGGCGTGCCAGCGAGGGCGAACGCGCCGATCGCCGCGCGGCTCACGCCGACCGTCGCGAGCCAGGCCGAGAGCGTCGAGAAGGTCAGGAGCAGCGGCAGGCCGCTGGCGAAGCCGAGCGGAAGAATCAGCAAGACCCGCGGTTGGGCATAAGGCTTCAGCGCTTTGCGCCACCCTGCGAGCCGCGCGGCCATCGCGTGAGTTTACACCGCAGACGGCGCTCGTGCTTGAAGCGGCGCGCGCTTTCCCTCGGACGCGGCAGTCGAGCTATCATCAGGGAGCGAAGGAATCTCTGTCCGGGGAGCCGAAGTGAAGTCGCGCAGTTTGCTGATTATAACGCTGGCGCTAATCGGAAGCGTTATCGTACCGTCGCATGCGATCGCGCAAGGCGAGCAGTTTGGGGACAAACCCTACTTCCTGGTGGCGCGCGACGACATGTCGGATCCGACCTTTCAGCAAACCGTCATATTAATGATTCCCGCGCCGCCGCAGGCGGCGATAGTCGCCGGGGTGATCATCAACAAGCCGACCAAGGCGCGGCTCGATCAACTTTTCACCCAGGTGCCACATCTGAACCATCCGGAGCAGACGGTCTATTTTGGCGGGCCGGTCGAGTACGAAACGCCGCTGCTGATGGAACGGGAAGACCCGGGCAGCGACAGTACGCGACTGATGGGCGATCTCTACGCGACGGCCGACATGAACGTGATCATGAAGACGCTGAGCCATGAGTGGTCGGTGAAGGATTGCCGTATCTACTTCGGCCGCGCGCAATGGACCCCGGATCAGCTTCGCGGCGAAATCGTGCAAGGGGCGTGGGACGTGGCACCCGCCAAGCCGGAGCTGATCTTTGCGGATGATCCGGACCGCACGTGGCGGTCGCTGGTGAAGGAATCGCACGAGCGTCAGGTGCGGCTGGATGAGGGTGCGGGACGAAGTTTCGAACTGGCGTTCGCCCCCCGTTTGTAGATTCATCGGATCTGGGCTGGCGGATCAGTTTGCGCAGCGGCTGACGAGCGCGCGGGCGGGCACGGATCGAATATTTCGGCGCGCGGAACAATCCATTACATAGCGGTCGCAGCGCGGTCTGTACGCAGCGCGATCGCGCGCGATGGTCAGCGCATCGAAACGCCGGCGAATGGTTGCAAAAGCAAAAAATTTCTTGCGTCCACAACCTTGACGAAACGGACGCGAGAAAGGTAGCTTCATCCGTCGTTTATTCGGCGCCAAGCACGGTTGGGACCCCGTGCAGCAGCGACCAGGAGAAAGAATGTTGAGAAGATTTTGGGTCAGGGGGACATTTCGCGCCTTCGCGCTATTCCTGTTCCTTGTTTCACCGATGGCCGCGCGCAATGCGCGGGCGGACGCCACCGCGAACGCACCGGATCCCGCGGTGCGTACGTGGGAGAATTACTTCGGCGTCGCCATCCTGCCCGACGGGCGCGCGGTGGTGGTGGGCGACCAGGGCTTGATCATGTACTCGGACGACCGCGGCAAGACCTGGACGCGGCAGAACCTGAGCAAGGATCAGGAGCTTTACGATCTGTACAGCGTCGGCTTCACCAGTGACGGAAGTCGCGGCTGGGCGGTGGGCGACGGCGGCGCGATCTATCGCACCGACGATCGCGGCAAAACCTGGACCTTGCAGCAGAGCAAACAAAAGGCGGCCCTGCTCAAGATCGCGGTCATCGACAGCAACAAGGCCTGTGCCGTGGGCGAGCATGGCACGGTGCTGTGTACCGACGACGGCGGTGAGACCTGGACGGCCAGCAAATTCGAGGATTTCGTTTTCTTTGACGCCGCGTTTACCGACCCGATGAACGGCTGGGTGGTCGGCGAGTTCAGCACCATCCTGCATACCATCGACGGCGGCAAGACCTGGAAGGTGCAGACCGGCGCTCAGCGAACGCTTAACTCCGATCCTTACTTCACGATTGCCTTCCTCGACGCGAATGACGCGGTGGTCACCGGGCTTAACGGTATCGACGCGCTCAGCACCGACGGCGGGAAGACCTGGAAAGCGGGAACCATTCAGGGCGATACTCATTCCGCATATGTGTCAGTGCATCCCGCCTCAGCAAGCAATCTTTTCCTCGGCGGGGCGGACGGCACGATAGCCGAATATCAGCAGGGCCGGGCGACAGCGGTTGCCAGCGACACCTCGAATTCGATCACCGGCATGGCCTTTTCACCGCAGTATGACATGGCGGTGGGGATGGCGGGGACGATTATCGTCAGTTCCGACGGTGGTCAGCACTGGACGTCGACCAATTCAACTCCCACGCAGACGGCAGCCACGGATGCGCAGTGAGTAAGAGAACCATGCACACAGAATCAAGTTTCAACATCGGCAAGATTATCCTGCGGTTTCGCGCGCCTATCGGCATTCTGCTCGCCTCGATAACCGTGTTCATGGTCTGGGCGACGATCCATCTGCAGGTCGGCACCCGCTTCGTGGACTTTTTCCCGAGTTACCATCCCTACACCCAGCTCGACGAGAAATACGCGCGTTCGTTCGGCGGCGCGGAGACGCTGGTTTTCATGCTGCGGGTCAAGGACGGGGATATCTTCAATCCGGTTACACTCGAGAAGATTCACGACCTGACCACGGCGATGGACAGTCTGCCCGGCGTCAACCACGAGGAAGTTTTCTCGCTGGGCTCGTTTCGCGTCAACTACGTCGAGGCGCAGTCTGGGGCGCTTATCTCGAAGCCCTACATGTTTCCCGACGTACCCAAGACGCCGGACGGAATCGCGGCGCTAAAGCGCAACGTGATTATCCATCAGGACGCGCTGCGCCAGTTGGTCAGCGGCGATTTACGGAGCGCGACGGTTACCGCGTCGTTCAATGACGCGGCGATCAACTACACCGAATTTTTCAACGATGTTGAAAAGATTATCCAGGACAACCAGGACGCCAACAACGAGATTTTCGTGGCCGGCGAACCGATGGTACGCGGCTGGGGCTATCATTATCTGTATCGGCTGCTGGGCATTATCCTGGTCTCGCTGATCATCATTGTTATCGTCCACTACTACGGCATCCGCGGCATCGCGCGATGGTGGGCGCCGCTGATGACCGGAACGTGCTCGGCATTGTGGGGCCTGGGATTCACCGGATTGGTGGGCTTCCAACTCGATCCGGTCATGCTGGTCATCCCGTTCATTCTGACCGCGCGCGACGTCAGCCATGGTATTCAGTGGCAGCGTCGTTTCTACAGCCAAATTGAACAGTGCGACAACGACGTTCATACGGCCGTTGTCAACACCACGAACCTGATGCTGCCGCCGGGTCTGGTGTCAATCCTGGCGGACATTTTCGGCATCATCTTCGTGTCGTTCTCGGGCATCCCGGTGCTCCATCATATCGCGCTGACCGGCGCGGTCTGGGTTGGTTCGAGCCTCCTGATGGTCTTCGTCTTCCAGCCAATCGTGATGAGCTATCTGCCGCCGCCGCGACTCGAAGGGAAAGTCGATGAGCATCTGGCCGGCGGCCTCGAGGGCGCAATCGACCGTTTTGTCGGCAGGTTTCTGGATTTTCCGACCCGGCCCGGATGGGCCCGCACGCTGCTGCTGACCGGAGCGGCGGCTTTCATCGTCTTCGGACTGTTGTCGGGTCAGCGCGCCGAGATCGGGTATCGCACGGTCGGCACTCCGCTCTACAAGGCGGACGCCAAGGTTAATACGGATATCCAGGAAATCGCGAAGTACTTTCCGGTTGACGAGGGATGGGTGGTGCTGGAAACCCCCAACTATCCCAATGAGCAATCGGTACTGGGTCCGGATCCGCTGCGGATGGCTGATGATCTGCGCTACTACCTGCGGGCGCGCGATCCGAACGTGATCCAGGTCACGTCGTTTGCCTCGGATATCGAGAAGCCCTTCAACCAGATGTTCCACTATGCCCATCCGAAGTATCTCCGGATTCCGGACAGTATCGGCCTCTCGGGCAACCTCTGGTACCTCTATCTGACGGGGACGGCGCCGGGCGAAATGGAACGCTACATTCCCACGCAGCAGGCGAATGCCACGTGTATCCGCGTGCTGCTGCGCGACCATACCTACCAGACCCTTACGCGACTGCTCGACGAAATCGAGGCGTTCAACAGCACGCACGTCAACACGACGCAGGTCGAGAACGCGCCGCAGACCGGTTTCTCAGGAATTCTCACGAAGCTGGCCGGCTTCTTCCAGGGCGAGCATCAGGCCCCGGTCGGCGTGGCCAAGCCTGGGTTGACGCAGGTGACGAGCCGTTATCTCGGCGGTATCGCCGGATTGTATGCGGGCGCGAATCAGGTTCTGAAGGTCACCGACTTTTTCAATCTGACGCTGACCCTGATCGCAGTCGGCTTCTGCTGCGCGGTCGAGTTCCGGTCGCCGTTCGCCGGTCTGCTGTTCATCCTGGCCAGCGTACTGGGGAACTTCGGCGCGTTCATCTATATGAACATGCGCGGCCTGACCCTGACGATCGATACGATTCCGGTCGTTTCGCTGGGTATCGGCCTCGGTATCGACTATGGCATTTACACGATGGCGGCGATTCGCGACGAAGCGATCGCCGGGCGCGAGCTGACCGATGCGATCACGACGGCGATGCGCGGGACGGGTCAGGCCGTGCTCAATACGCTGTTCGTCATGATCGGCGGTCTTTCCGTATGGCTGTTCTCACCGGTCGATTTTCACGTCCGCATGGCACAACTGCTGATCTTCCTGATGACCACCAATGCCATCACCGGCGTGATCATCCTGCCGAGCTTCGTGTCGCGGTTTAAGCCGCGTTTCATCACCCGTTACATCGCGACGGAAGTGGGCGACGTCGGCGGCGGCGGTGGCAACGGCCAATTGCGTGTCGCGGCCGGACGGTAAGTCTCCTTACCCCAGATGACGACGGCGGCGTCGGGACTTCCGGCGCCGCCGTTTTTTTTGAACGAAAATTTGGCCGCTCAGTAACGACCGCCGAGTTTCGAGTGATCCCAGCTCGAGATCTTGAGCGGCGTTATCTTGAGGAGCACGCGCTTGGGTGCGCTGTTGATCGCCTCCTTCGGCGGACTGTTTTCCGAGGGCTGGCTGCCGGCCATCCCGCGCATCATTCTGGCTACCGTCTCGCGATCCTCGATTATCTCGCAGGTGCCGCGAATCATCACGCCGCGGAAGTTCGCATAGGCGTTGCCGGTTTCGACCATCACGCCGACTTTCGGATTGCGGCGAATATTCAGGACCTTCTGCGCCTTGCCGTACGAGGTCATGTAGAGCGCGCCGTCCCGGAACAGGTAGCCCATCGCGACCACGTGGGGAAAGCCGTCCTTGTCGATAGTCGCCAGCGACGCCTTGTGCGGCTGCGCCAGGAATTCGTTGACCTCGTCCGTCGTAAGAGCGATCTGTTGGCGTCGGTTCATCGGTCTCTCTCCCTTCGGCAAACCTGAAAAGGACCCGGATTGCGCGGTCGCCATGGTCGGGCGAAACGGGTCCGGCTTGACCCGATGGCGCGCAGCGCTGTAGCGTGCGCCGAAAGCTTTACGCTAACCAGACCAAGCGAGGTTGCGCAAGATGAACCAGTGGAAGATCGGCGACGTCAGGATCACCCGCGTGATCGAGTCCGAAACCGCCTGGGACGGGACGATGCTCCTGCCCAATGCCACGGCCGAGAATGTGCGCAAGGAGCAGTGGCTCTACCCGGCGTTCGCCGACGAAAGCGGCAAACTCAAGCTCAGTATCCATGCGCTGCTGATCGAGTCGAAGGGCCAGCGCATCATCGTCGATACCTGCATCGGCAATGACAAGGTGCGACCGGCCTTTCCGGACTGGAATCAGATGCATCTGCCGTTCCTGCAGGATTTGCAGAAGGCCGGCTGCGCCCGCGAGGCGGTAGATCAGGTCATCTGCACGCATCTGCATATCGACCATGTGGGATGGAACACGATGCTGCAGAACGGCAAGTGGGTGCCGACCTTCCCCAACGCGCGCTACTTAATCGGCGGCACTGAGTGGGACTTCTTTTCGCGCCAGCAGGACGAGTTTTTCAAGGCGCCGATCGAAGACTCGGTACGGCCGATTTTCGACCATCAGCGCGCCGAACTGGTCGATGAGACGCGCAAATTGACCGAAGAGGTGTGGCTGGAAGCGACGCCCGGCCATACGCCGGGACACTTCGCGATTCGCATCTCGTCGAAGGGCGAGAACGCGGTGGTCACTGGCGACCTGATGCATCACCCGATTCAATGCGCTTATCCGGAATGGGACGATAATTTTGACGTTGATTTGGCGCAGGCCAAAAAGACCCGGCGGGCGTTCTGCGAACGCTACGCCGATACCGGCACGCTGGTCCTCGGCACCCATTTCGCCACGCCGAGCACGGGCAAGATCCTAAGACACGGCGATGCGTTCCGTTTCGTCGCCGCCTGAGTGCCGACATCGACTCCGAAAGGGAGGAGATCCATGAAACGGCTCGTGACTCTTCTGGCGACAGCGGCATTGATCGGAGTATCGACAACGGCGCGCGCACAGGATGTGAGCGCGGATGCGGCCACGGCCAAGGTTTTATCGGCGACGATCAGCGGGACCGCCCTGGCGCCAACCAGCGGCGCCTGCACTTCACCGGCGAATGGCTATCAGGATCAATGCGAAAGCGGCTCGTGCATCTGCGTGACCGTAAACTCGGCGACGATGACCGGCAAGATGGCGGGTAAAGGCACCGCTGACCTCTCAGTAACCGTTGATACGGGTGACGCGGTTACCGATGTGGTCTCGACTAACGGATGCTCGCCATTCTTTGGGGTTGGAACGACCAACACGACGCTCAAGAAGGTCGCCGTGGTGCAGACGTTCGATTTCGTCGGGACTGATTGCGCCGCTTCAAAAGTGACCAAGCCCGATGTGCTGAGCGGCGGTTTCGCGGTCGAACCCGGCGGTACGCCCCCGGCCTCGGGTTACGGCAGCCTCAACGGGACCTATGACAAGACTACCGGTGTCGTCAAATTCACGCTGAAGGGACCGATAGTGCAGTAGGCACCTGCTGACTTGGGCGCTGCGCAGAGCCAACAGTCGGCTCTGCGCAGTGCGTCACGCGCTTTGAGGTTTCAGGCCGTCGAGGATATTGACCTTGCCGGCGAACTCGTCGAGGTCGACCTCGAGCGTTTCGAGGATGCTGGCGGTCTGGCGCCAGTGGCCGATGATGATCAGCAGCTCGACGATTTGAGCCGGCGTGAGATGGCGCTTGAGCGCTTCGAGCGTTTCACGCGAGGCCTTCACGTTCTGGTTGACCTCGTCGGTGAAACGCAGCACCAGACGGTCGAGATCGTCGAAGCACGCGGCCGACTGCCAGTTTGCGATCGCGGCAATCTGCTCCTCCGTCACGCCCATCTGGCGGGCGGGTGGCAGATGCTGAGTCCACTCGTAGACTGACCCGCAGATCTTGGCGGTACGGAGGATCGCCAGTTCCCGGAGCCGCGGAGCGAGCGTGATTTGCGTCATCAGCGCGGTGCTCAGGCGGCTGCGCGCGGGAAAGAGCGTCTGCGCGTTGGCGGTCATGCGCTGGACATTGAGCACGAGCGGACGCTTCAGGAACTTGAGCACCTCCGGCGATGCATCCTTTTCATCGAGATACGGCAGCAATGCCATCACTTTCTCCTAACTCAACTGGGTGTGAACAAAATCAATGATGCGGTCAAGCGCGGCCCGGGACGCGGGCGCTTCGGGCTTGCGCACGATAAATCCTTCGGCGACATCGGGGTACATCGCGAGGTCGATCATGCCGCCAATTTTCCGATAACCGCTGATGAAGCGATCGAGATGGGGCCGAGGATGGGCGATGTCGCGCTCGCCCTGCACGCAGAGCACGGGCGGCGTTTCGGCGCGCTCGCCGCGCTCGAGGGCCATCGTCGGGTTCCCTTCGGCCATTTCGGCCTCGTCCTTCCAATACTTGTCGTGGAGCGGAAGAACGAGATCGACGAGTTCCGGATAGGGTTTGCCGGAGGCTTTGAGCTCCTTCGCGTAGCGGTACCGCCCCAGCGGATCGATTACCGGCCACAGCATCACGACACATCTGACGGTCGCGTCGAGCTGCGGTCCTTCTGGCAGCGGCAGCGACGCGTAACGCGGATCGCGGGGACGCATCGCGGCCAGCATCGCCTGATGGCCGCCGCTCGAACTACCCATCAGGCCGAGGCGTTCGGCGCTACCGTTGAGCTCGGCCGCGCGACTCTTGGCCCAGCGGATGCCGAAATTGATGTCGATCATCGATCCCGGATATTTGGCGTCGGGCGGCATGCGAAAATCGAGCGCGACGACCACGACGCCGCTCCGCGCGAGCGCTTCGTTGACGATTTTGTCGTGCGTGCGATCCATCAGGCACCAGGCGCCGCCGTGAATCTCGACGATGATCGGAAACGGACCTGTGCCGCGCGGCCGAAACAGACGCGCCAGCAGCGGCTTATCACCGTGCCGCAGATACTCGACATCGGAAATCTCGATTTCGTGATTGGCCCTCGCCGTCATGATTCGCCCTCCTCGTCGGAGCCCGGTGTTTCCGCTAGGCTGCGCTTGACGCGGCGCAGCCGTCAAGGACGACGCGATAGATCGGAAGAATCAGGGATGGCGGAACTGGATTCGCAGGTGATCGGCAAAGTCTTCGAGGTTGCCAAAGCGGTGACCGTAACCGGTGAAATGATCGCGGCGTTCTGTGCGGCGACGGGGGCGACGGTCACCTATGCAGCGGATGGCCGCGCGATCGCGCCGCTCTCGATTTCCGGAAGCTTTCGCGCGGCTGAGGATATTTTTGACTATCTGCCGAAGTTCGAGCGTCGGCTGCTGGCGTCGATGGAGCTCGATTTCATCGAGACGATTTTTGCGGGCGACGAAATCCGCGTGGCCTCAGCGGTGGTGGACACCTACGAAAAGACTGGCCGCAGCGGGCCGTTGCGGTTCACGGTCATTCGCACGACCCTCACCAACCAGCACGGGCGGGTGGTGACGCGCATCGATCAGCGCTTCACCAGCCGCCCGGCCGTCGCGCCGCCTAACTAGGCTAGAGGGTCATCGCCGCGCCGGATTTGATGAGCGCGTCGATCTCCTTATCCGAGTAGCCAATCTCACGCAGAACCTCGCGCGAGTGTTCGCCGATTGCGGGCGCGCGATGGGGCCGGCGCTTCTCGACGCCGGAGATGAACACCGGGCTGTTGACGGTTTCGAGCGTGCCGTCGTCGAGTCTGACGATCGCTCCCGACGCGCGCATCTGCGGGTCAAGCACCACGTCGTCGAGCTTCGGCAGCGGCGCGAACTTGATGTCGTTGGCGCGAAAGAGTTGGCGCCATTCGGCAAAGGGCCGCGACTCGAACTGCGACTGCAGGATTGCATAGAGCGCGGCGGCGTTCTCGCCGCGCGCCGCATTGGTCGAAAACAGATCGCCCGTGGCCAGGTCCGGCTGCCCGAAGGCGGCGCACAGACGCGGGAACTCGTTATCGGGATCGATCAGGACCAGCAGAAACATTTTCTGATCCGCGGTCAGGTAGACGGCGGTCAGCGGGTTGGGCGGATGCTTGCCTTCGCCGCGCGTGGGAAAGACGGCGTTGCAGAATTTGGCCTGCAGATCGCAGGCGTTCGCCCACGCCCCGCTGGCCATCAGCGAGGTCGTGACGCGCATCCCCTTGCCGGTCCGCTCGCGCCGATAGAGCCCGAGCATGATCGCGCCGAACAGCGACATCGAGGTGGGATGGTCGCCCATTCCGGGTCGCGGCGCGCTGGGGGTGCCGTCGAGCCCGGTGACGCTGGTCATCAGACCTGAACGCGCCCAATAGGCGAGCGCGTCGAAAGCCGGATCGTCGCAGTCCTCGCCGGCATCCCCATAGCCGGTCAGATGAGCATAGATGAGACGCGGGTTGACGGCGCTCAGATCTTCATAGTGGAGCGAGAACCTGGTCAGGAGCTGCCGCTGGTAGTTGGTGACGAAGACGTCGGCGCTTTTGACCAGGCGGATCAGCGCGTCGCGACCCTCCGGGCGCGCGAGATCGAGCGCGACGCTGCGCTTGTTGCGATTGGTCAGCACCCAGCACCAGTCGATTTCCGCGTGTGCGGTACCGGGCAGGCGCGAAAAGAGCCGCCAGAGGTCGCCGCCGCCAGGCCGCTCGATCTTGATAACATCGGCGCCGAAGTCGGACATCACGGTGGCTGCCGCAGGTCCGGCGACGTAGGTTCCGCAATCGATAACTCGAATTCCCGCAAGCGCGTTATCCATAATCATGTCCCCATGTTCTGAACCGCGTTGTCCTTTATTCGGCGGCGGTGGCCTCGGTCAGACGGGCCGCCGCCTGCAAGGACGCCGGATGGCCGCTGACTTCAGCGCCGGCATGATGCTCCAGCGGAACAAAGAAGGCGACCGAGCAGAGCGAAATCAAGCCGATCACAATGAAGGCGGCGGAGAAATCACTCGCGGCCACCGTGGTGGCGCCGCGAAAGACCAGTCCCAGATGAAGCACGATCGCCGCGACGGTCACGCCGAGGCTGAAGAACAACTGCTGCGCCATGCTCGACAGCGTGCTCGCGCTGCTCATCATCGCCTGCGAGACGTCGGCGTACGCGATCGTGTTGAGACAGGTGAACTGCAGCGAGCGAAAGAAGCCGCCGGTCAGCAAAGTCGCGATGATAAACAAGAACGGCACGCCCGGATGAAAGAGCGCGTAGGCCATCAGCAGAATCGCGCTGATGACGCCGTTGCCGACGAGTACGCGGCGGAAGCCGAAGCGGCGCACGATAGGGCCGACGGTGAATTTCATCGTCAGCGCGCCCACCGCGCTGGTGAACGTGACCAGGCCCGAGGCGAACGGCGTCAGGCCGAAGACCAACTGCAGCAGCATCGCGAGCAGGAACGGCAGCGCGCCAATCCCCATCCGCGACAAACCGCCGCCGAGGACCGAGGCGGCAAAGGTCGGGATTTTCATCAGGGAAACTTCGACAATCGGGTACCTGACGCGGCTCGCGTGGCGCACGTAGGCGACGCTGCAGAGCGTGCCACCGGCAATCAGGGCGAAGACCAGGTAACCCGGGATCATATTGCGGCCGACCGTCTCGAAGCCGAACACCAGACCGGCGAGACCGATCCCCGTCAGCACGAAGCCGAGCGTATCGAACGGCGTGCTCTCGGTTTCGCGGATATTCGGGATATAGAGGGTGGTGAGGATAAGGCCGACGATCGCGATCGGCACATTCATGAAGAAGATCCAGCGCCACGAGCTATAGGTCACGATAAATCCGCCGATCGGCGGTCCCAGCACCGGTCCGAGCACCGCCGGGATGGTAAGATACGACATGGCATCAACCAGGCCGGATTTCGGCACGATGCGCAGCACCACCAGCCTTCCCACGGGCACCATCAGCGCGCCGCCGAAACCCTGCGCGATACGCGCGGCGACCAGCTCGGGCAGCGTTCGCGACAAGCCGCAGAAAATCGAACCGATCGTGAAGATCGCGATAGCCGTGCGAAACACCGAGCGCGCGCCGAAGCGATCGCCCACCCAGCCGCTCAGCGGAATGAACACGGCGAGGCTCAACGGATAGGAGGTGATCGCGAGGTTCAGCTTGATCGGATGCTCGTGCATCGAAGTCGCGATCACCGGCAAGGCGGTCGCGATAACGGTCGAATCGAGCGTCTGCATCAGCAGCGCACATCCGACAATCGTGGGAACCAGGACGTTGGCGCGTCGGGCTGAGAGGTGTTCGATTTCCATCCGCTGGCGAAAGTGCGATTCAGTCGAGCAGGGGCGCCGCAGCGCGGCTGCTTCGCTTAAGTATGGCGCATCGGGGGCGTGATGCGAAAGTCTTTTGGCCGTCGGCGATCGTTGACGGAGTCCTCGCTAGACCTGCTGCTCGATTGGCTCGGCCAGCACGATCGACTGCTGGACGGCGCCGCCGCTCTCACGCAGACGGAGGCTCAGGGCAAAACCGAGCGCCGGCAGTGCGGCCAGCAGAAAGAGCGTTCGCACGAGGCCATAGTGATCGGCGATGGCGCCAAAAATGGGCATGGCGAGTCCGCCGATCGTCATCGAAAGGCCGAGCGTGACGCCGGCCGCGAGACCGACCCGATTGGGCAGGTACTCCTGCGCCATCACGACCACCACGCTATTGGAAAGGGCGAGCGTGCCGCCGATCGGGACCAGCAGCAACATCGCGAGCGGGCGGCTGACGCTTGCGAGAAACAACAGCATCAAGGGAACCACGGCCGCCAGCGAAACCACGATTACGATGCGACGGCCGTAAATGTCGGCGAGGCGACCGCCGACCAACGTGCCGATCGCAACCGCTATCAGCATCACGGTGAGCGCGTAGGCGGCGCCGGCTTTGGTGCCGGCCAGAACATGAATCCAGTAGAGCGGGATAAAGGTATTGAGTCCGAAGAAGACGATCGAGCGGAAGTTGACGACGGCGCTCAAGCGGATGAAGTCGGCCCAGTGCTCGGGCGCAGCGGTATCAACGTGCGGCCCGGATGGCAGTGTGGCGCGCGGCGCGACGGCAAGGCGCGGCAAGCGGCGCCAGACGATCGCGCCCATCAGGGTTACAGGCAGCGCGAGGATCAATGCGCCGCGCGTGCCGCAGGCGAGCAGCGTCGGCGTTATCAGCAGGGGACCGATGGCGAACCCGAACATCCCGCCGACGGTGAACAGGCTCATCGTGGTGGCCTGGCGCGGCCCGCTCAAGTAACGCACCCGGCGCGCCGCCTCCGGATGAAAGGCCGAGATGCCGATACCGCTCAGTGCGATGACCGCAAAAATCGTCCAGTAGCCGGGCGCGATCCCGCTTAACGCGACCCCGATTCCGGCGAGGATCAAACCAAGCGGGATCAACCACGGCGAGGGGCGGCTGTCGGCCATCATCCCGAACAACGGCTGCATCACCGAGGCCGAGAGCGTCTGCGCGAGCATCAGGCCGGCGGCAGCCGCATAGCTAAGATGGTCCGCAGCGATAAAAAACGGCAGCATCGCCGGGACCACGCCCTGATTGACGTCGTCCGTCAGATGCGCCGCCGAAAGCAGCGCGACCGCCTTGTAATCGACCGCTTCCTCGCCGCGCGCAACGGGCGGAGCAGTCGCTGCCCCGGCGTCAGCGATCGACGTTGAAGCCACCGGACTCCGGCTGATGACCCCAGATGTCCTCGGTGTAGTATTCGGACTGATAGGTCGCGGGACGTCCACCCCATCCGTACTCGATCATCCAGCCGGACGGATTGCGCAGATAAAACGAGAACATGTGATCGTTCGAGTGCTTGCCGGGCGCGACCGTCACCGGGACCTTGTTCTTCCGCACGATATCGTAGGTCAGACCGACATCGTCGAAGTTCTCGACCTCGAGCATCAGATGATTGATTCGTCTCTGCTGCGGTCCGACGCCGAAGGCGATCGTGTGATCGCGATCGTTGCAGTGCATGAAAACCGGAGACACGACGCGGTTGCCCATCCGGATGCGGTATTCGACGCCGCCGCGCATACCCAGGGCAACATAGAAGAGCCGCGCCGCACCGGGGTCATCCTGGCGCACGATGGTGTGCCCCATGCCGCCGCTGCCGGTCTTGAAGCGCCCGTGCATCCGGCGTCCCGGATGGAACGGTTTCGAGGCCTGGATTTCCGGACCGTGGAAGATCTCAATCGGATTACCACCGGGATCGGTCAGCTTCATGACCTGCAGCACGCGGCGCTCGAGCGCTTCATCGTCGGAGCCGACGCGAAACTTAATACCGGCAGCTTCGAGCTGATGCTGCATCTCGCCAAATTCGTCGGGACCGGCAACCCGCAGTCCGAGATATTCGAGATCGTCGGACCCATTGGCGTGCAAGACGAGTCGATGGTGCCAGTAATCGGTGCGCAGATAGCAGCGATCCGGCTCACCGTCGCTCGCCAGCTCCATCCCGAGAATCTCGGTCGCGAACTGCTTCCATTCGTCAGGCTTCGCGACGCCGATTCCCATGTAGCCAAGCTCCGTGACAGCCACCATCGTCGATTCCTCCCTCGGACGATCAGGTCTTAGCCGAGCAGTTCCAGGCCGCGCTCGAACATCCGCGGCGCGGACAGGGCGATCTCCTCCCAATGGGGATCATCGCGCTTACCCCGCCGATGCAGCATCAGGTTAAAGCAGGTAATCACGCCAAACCGATAACCGGCGAAACTGCGAAACCATCGCACTTCATCGGCGCTGACTGCAAACGGCACGCTCGCGGCGTAGGTCTCGAAGATTTCCTCCGGAGTCAGCGGTCGGACGCGATCGTCGGTTTCAATCCAACTGTGCGCATCGGCAAAGAAGCTCACCCAGCCGAGGTCGATGAGGGTCGGGCCGATGGAGGCGATTTCCCAATCGATTACCGCTATGGGTTTTTCCTCATCATAGAGAATGTTGGCGAACTGAAAATCACCATGAACGCAGCCGATCCGCGAATTTGTCGGAAGCGTCGCGCGCAGCCGTTCGCGCAGTTCCGGGGCGCGCGCCACGACGGCCGGATCGAGCGTCGGCCGATCGAGCAGATGGTCCAGCCGTGCAAGTTCTTCGGCGAGCGATTGCGGATCGCCGAAAGCATCACGGCGCGGCTCCCACGGCAGTTGATGGAGCGCCGCCAGCGTCGCGATACCGCGGCGTCCGAGGATCTTCATGCGGTCGGCGTCGAACGGCGCGTCGCTCAGCTTGACGCCCTCGAGAAACTCGACCACGAAATAGGGTCGGCCGAAGTATTCAGGTTCGTCGCCGGACCACAGGACGCGCGGTACGGGAACGGCGGTGCCGCGCAATGATTCCATAATCCGCGCCTGGCGCACGATGTCCGCCGGTCCGGCAATCTTCACGCCTGGCGGCGCAAGGCGCAAAACCAGCTTCTGCTTCGGTAGTGCGGCAGAGCGGGCGAGCTCGAAACTGTAACTGAAGCCGGCGTGACCGGGCAGCGGCTCGAGCGCGCTAACCGCTGCGTGCTGATCGCCCGTGCGCGCGCGGACAAGACGGGTAAGCTGGTTGAGAACCTCGGTGGCGGCAGCGTCCATCACGCTAATCCGCCACACCAACTCCGTTCAGGTCAATAGAACCAGCGGTCCTTTTCCCAGGAAAAGATTTCGAGCGTGTTCGTCGTGCGCATCAGTTGCGGATGAGCTTCGGCGTCGGCCGGAGTCTTACCGGCGAGATAGTAGTCGCGTTCCTCGTAAACCACCTTGCCGAGCGGCACCCCTTCCTCGGATTCCTTGGCCTTGCATCCGAGGATCTTGCCGTAACCGACGTAGGTCGCGGTCGCATAGCCCTGCTTCTGCTGCCACTGCAGATGGGCGAGGTTGTTGACCTCGCGATCGTGCAGCATGCGTTGCCATTCGCCACAGAAGGACGGCAGCGCGGCTACCGCCTGGTTCCATTTTTTCTTCAGGGCGGCAGTGAGATGGGCAACGCGCTCTTTGGTCGTCTGATCATCGGGATCCACCACCGGTGAAGCAGCATCGGCGGCCGGCGAAGTCGCGGCGGCGGTGCCGGATTGGGCACCTGGGTTCGCAGCCGCTGCGCCGCTCTTCATGACGGTGGCGGAGGCCAGGAGGTTGGCGGACGCATCGTGCGTCTGAGCGTGAGTTTGTGGCGCGAGCACCATCGCTGCGGCAAACAGCAGGGTACCTGTTCCGAGATATCGCCCCAGCACAATCACCCTCTTCATAACGTCCCCACGGAGCAGCAGTTCGAACGACGCCCCGCCGCTTCCGCGCGGCGGGGCGTCGTCTGTTCAACCGCTATTGAACCGGAACCAGTTCGACGCGCCGGTTCTGCGCGCGACCCTCCGCCGTCTTGTTGGTGGCGACGAAGTCGGTCTTGCCGAAGCCCTGCGGTATCAACTGGTCGGCCGGGATGCCCTTGCCTTCCAGGTAGTTGGCCACCGCTTCGGCGCGCTTCTGCGACAACTTCAGGTTGTAAGGTACCGTACCGATAGCGTCGCAGTAGCCGTTGACGTCGACCTTGACGTTGGGATTCGCCTTCAAGGTGTCGGCAGCCTCATCGAGCACCGGCTTATCGACGTCACGAATGAAGTACTTGTCGAAGTCGAAATGGACCCCGCGCAGAACGATCTTCTGCGGTGCCGGCGGAGGCGGCGGCGGAGGTGGAGGCGGCGGCGGTGCCGGGGTTGCTTCCGGAGTGGGCGACGGCGCCATCGCACAGCCGACGGCTCCGCCTAAGAGTGCGCCTACCCCAACACCGAGCGGAACCCCGATCGCATAGTTGCGCGACTTGTTGCCGGCTTGATCGGCCACGAGAGCGCCCGTACCGCCACCCAGGAGCGCTCCGGAGGCGGCGCCGATGAGACAGTACTGCTTCTGCTCCGGCGACATCGAATTCCACCAGGAACACCCGCCCAGCAGTGAGAGTGCTCCCAGCCACGTCAAGCCCAGACCCAATTTTCTGCGCATCAAGCTTCCCCTTCCCTCTCCACGGCAACTTTTGCATTTGCCGGGTTCGTGTATCTACGGCGTCCAACCAGACTCCGTGATCGCCAGATCCACGGGTCGACCGCAATCACGACGCTTTGATTCGGGGTGCAGGCTGTGACCACCTCAACCGCATCCCGCATCGCGCCAGCCCGCGACGAAATATACTGTTAACTTGACTACCCTTGCAACCGCATGTACGCGCCTCGGCGATGGTGGTTACGGAGGCTGATACGCCTTAGCGCGCCTCGGGACACCGAATGGGTCAGCCTTGCCATCCTGCACCGTCTTATGCGGAAATTGGTCTCTGCTCAAGTAGGACGGTCTGTTAGGCTTTACGCCACTTTATGAGCAACTCCGCGGGTGCATCGAGAGTCGCAGCGTTTTCGCTGTATGCGGCCACGATCGTGGTGGTGATAGTGGCTTTCCTGGTTATCCGCTCCTGGGGCGATGGGCTCGCCGCGCCGGCGACTGCGGGCGTCGTCAGCGGAAAGTCCGCGCAGGCCCACGCGAGCGATTTGCTGCATGTGCTGCTGGCGCTGGCCGCGGTGGTCGGGATGGCCCGGGCGCTCGGCACTCTCTGCCGCAATCTGAATCAGCCGCCGGTGATCGGCGAGATCATCGCCGGCATCCTGCTCGGCCCATCGTTGCTGGGGCACTTCGCGCCGCAGGCCTCGGCCTTTTTGTTTCCGGCTACGGTGCCGCCGGCCCTCAATGTCATTTCGCAGGTCGGTGTCATCCTTTTCATGTTTCTCGTCGGCGTCGAACTCGATCTCGGCCTGCTGCGCAAACAAGGCCATTCGACCATCGCGATTTCGCATGCGAGCATCCTGACGCCATTCATTCTTGGCGCCGCGCTGGCGTTGCTGCTGTATCCGCGGTTGTCGTCGAGTGACGTGACTTTCACGAACTTTGCCCTGTTTCTCGGCGTCTCGATGTCGGTCACGGCGTTTCCGGTGCTGGCGCGTATCCTGACCGATCGCCGGATAAGCCGCACCCGAATGGGAGTGCTGGCGCTCACCTGCGCGGCCGTCGATGACGTAACGGCGTGGTGTCTCCTTGCGTTCGTCGTTGGCGTCGCCCGCGCCGAGGGTGTGGGCGTCCTGCGGACCGCCATTTTTGCCGTGGCCTATATCGTCATGATGCTCGTGGCGATCCGCCCGCTGATGGTGCGGCTGACGCGCGTGTACGGCAACAAAGGCCGGCTGACGCAGGGGCTGATGGCGACGATCTTCGTCCTGCTGCTGCTTTCCGCCTCGGCGACCGAGATTATCGGCATCCACGCAATCTTCGGCGCCTTCGCGCTCGGCGCCATGATTCCGCACGACAGCGGGATGGCCCGCGAGCTGACCGATCGGCTGGAAGACCTTGTCGTTTCGCTGCTGCTGCCGGCGTTCTTCGCCTTCACCGGCCTGCGCACCCAGATCGGCCTGCTCAACAACTTCAGTCAGTGGGAGTTGTGCGCGCTTATCATCCTGGTCGCCTCGCTCGGCAAGTTCGGCGGCAGCCTGGTTGCGGCACGCATCACCGGCCTCGGATGGCGCGATGGTTCGGCGCTCGGCGTGCTGATGAACACGCGCGGTTTGATGGAGCTGATCGTGCTGAATATCGGCTTCGAGATGCGGATCATTTCGCCCACCTTGTTTGCGATGATGGTCATCATGGCCCTCGTCACGACGCTGGCGACGACGCCGATACTGCATATGATCGTCGGTGACGAAGCAGATGAACGGCTGCAGGCGCAACCCTCGCCGGCGCCGAGCGCCGAAGGGCGCGGCTTCCTGGTGCCGGTTGCCAATCCGGCGGGAGTCGCGCGCCTGATCAATTTCGCTCTCGCTGCGACCCCGTCCGGCGCGCCGCCGCCGCGCGTCCTGGCGCTAGTGCGGCGTCCTGCCGGCGGCGTCCGCGCCGACTACGGCGACGGTCAACGAGCGCCACGTTCAGCGGCTCTCACGACGGCGCTCGAGCTCGCATGGGAGAAGAACAGCGTCATCACCCCGCAGGCGGTATGGAGCGACGATCCGGCGGCCGACCTCGTGCGTATTGCGGCAGAAGCGCGCGTGGGTTGGGTGCTCCTCGGACCCCATCAGCCGATCTTCGGCGAAGATTTCAAGGGCGGGCTGGTGCGCACGGTGCTCGAACGCACGCGCGAGTTGCCGTTGAACGTCGCCGTGGCGCATCGCGCGATGGACGATCACTTTGCCGATGTTGTCGTGATTGCCGACGACGGCCCCGATGGTCACGCAGCGCTGGAGCTCGGCACGCGGATTGTGCAGCAGCGCGACGCCGAACTTCACGTCGTCATCATTACCTGGAATGGCGGACAGGCCGGGATGAGGCTTAACAGCGCGCTGGCGGAAGCGGCGCGAGTCGCCGGCCGCCGGCTCCATACTGAAGTAATCGATTCGCCGGCGCCCCAGGCGATCCTGGAACGCATCGCGGATGGCCTCGCGATCGTCGCGACCAGCGTCGACGATCGGCTGGCTCGCTTTGGTCGTCGTCTCTCGGGTCGCGCGGCGATGGTGCTGGTGCAGGGTTCGCGACTTGCCCCGCCACTCACCGCGGCGGCGCGCGATCCACGCTCGGCGGCATCATAGGGTCATCGTGGCAAGGCCCGGTGTGACCATTCCGACGCCCAGCGCCGGCAAATCCAGTAAATCCTGACGCACGATGCCGCCTCATGATGTTAGTATCGCGCTGCTGACCGATTTCGGTTATCGCGATCATTACGTCGGCGTGATGAAGGGTGTCATCACATCGATCGCCCCACGTTGCCGCATCATCGATATCACGCATGGCATCCCGCCCCAGCAGATCGCGGCCGGGGCGCTCGCGCTGGCGCAAAGCTGGCGGTTCTTTCCGGCCGAGACGATCTTCGTCGCGGTCGTCGATCCCGGGGTCGGCAGCGCCCGACTGCCGATTGCGATTACGACGAAGGCAGGCGCGCGGCTGATCGGTCCGGATAACGGCCTGCTTTCGCCTGTGGCTGACGCGGCGGGGATCAAAACGATCGTCAGGCTTGAAAATCCGCGTTATCGCCTCGCCGCGACCAGCTCGACTTTTCACGGCCGGGATATTTTCGCGCCCGCGGCCGCATGGCTCGCTCGCGGGATCCGACTGCGATCGCTCGGCCCCGAGCTCGCTTCGATGGTGCGAATCGACCTTGACGGGAAGGTGCGCGAAGGCGCGCGGCAACTCCGCGGTGAAGTCATTTATATCGATACTTTCGGCAATCTCGTAACCAACCTGACGCGGGGCCGCGTGATGGATTTTGCTGAGCGATGCGGACGCGGTAGGCTCTTGGTGGATATCGGCGGCTCGCGTCGGATCGGTTTGCGGAAAACCTATGCCGATGTGGCGGTTGGCGCGCCAGTTGCTGTGTTCGGTAGTTTTGAAACGTTGGAGATCGCGATTCGCGACGGCAGCGCCGCAGCGCGGTTCAAACGTGGCGTGGGCAGCCCGGTAGTCTTGAAAACGGAAGATTGAAGATTTCGATGGAACCCAGCAGCGCGCGCTCCGCGACCTCGCCGGTCGTTACCGAAATCCCCCGCTTCGACGGCGTCGCGCCGATTCCGGAGATGGAGCCGGCGCCACGGCGCGAGGGGCGGCGTTTCCCGATCGTCAACGTCGTCCTGTTCCTCCTGACCCTGTTCGCCACCACGATGGCGGGTGCGCTGGCCAACGGCGCCGAGGTTTCGCTGTGGCAACCAGCATCGCTGGTCAATCTAGTCGCCGGCCTCTCCTTTTCCCTTCCCTTGATGGCAATCCTGCTGGCTCACGAGATGGGCCACTATCTCACCTCGCGTCATCACGGCGTCAACGCGACCCTGCCCTTTTTTATTCCGGGACCCTGGATGGTGCCGTTGCCGGGCACCTTGGGCGCCTTTATCCGGATGAAGTCGCTGCCGCGCAGCCGGCGCGCAATGTTCGATATCGGCGCCGCCGGACCGTGGGCGGGGTTTATAGTCGCCCTGATTGCGACCGCGATCGGCCTGCGGATGTCGCAGGTGTCGCCGCTCGATCCGTCGCAGGGAGGTATCGACTTCGGCAATTCGATCATCTTCTGGGTGTTGTCGCGCGTCCTTTTGGGCGTTAATCCCAATACGGTTGAAATCAGCCTGCATCCGCTCGCCCTCGCCGGATGGTACGGGATCTTTGTTACGACCCTGAACCTGCTGCCGGTCGGCCAGCTCGACGGTGGCCACGTCGCCTATGCGCTGTTTGGCCCGCGCGGCCATCGTCTTGTTTCACGTCTGGCCTGGCTGGGATGCCTCGGGCTCGCGGTGGTGCCGCTGGTGCTTGGCTTCGAGTTCTGGCCGGGCTGGTTCCTATGGTTTCTGATCGTCATCGCGCTCGGCCTTGGCCATCCGTCGACCGGCGATATCGAGACTCCCCTCCGCGGCCCGCGCCGTCTTGCCGCTTGGGCGACGGTCGGGCTCTTCATTATAACCTTCGTGCCGGTGCCGCTTTCGATCGTGACGCCCAAGGCGCCCGTCGTGATCCCGCCCAGTGAGGGCCCGCGCTACAGCGTGATGTATCGCGTCGCAAGCAGCGGCGCATGGCGGCCGCATGCCGCGCTTCCTTATAGTAATCTCATAAGATAGGTTCATACTGCGTCGCGCTTGCGGGACGAATCCATCGAGGAGACTGTGCGATGAAATTCACGTGGTTTCATCTGATGCCCTATCGCTATCTGCCTGAGGATTTCACCACCAGGTATCGCAGCGTGTGGGTGGATATTCCGCGCGATCTATATGATCCGAAAGTCGGCCATCGCCTGTACAACGACTACCTCGATCAGCTTGAGTTTGCCGATCAGATGGGTTTCGACGGGCTCGGCGTCAACGAGCATCATCAGAATGCCTACGGCCTGATGCCCTCGCCGAATATCATGGGCGCCGCGCTGGCGCGCCGCACACGCAAGGCCAACCTGGTGATCCTCGGCAACTCCATCGCGCTGTATAACCCGCCGGTGCGTGTCGCCGAGGAATTCGCGATGCTCGACGTGCTGAGCGGCGGGCGGCTGGTCGCCGGCTTCCCGGTCGGCACCTCGATGGACACCAACTTCTGCTATGGCGAAGTGCCGGCGACGCTGCGCGAGAAGTATCGCGAGGCCCACGACCTCATCCTCAAAGCATGGAGCGAGAAGGAGATGTTCGCGTGGAACGGCAAGTTCACCAAGCTGCGCTACGTGAACCTGTGGCCGAAGCCGCTGCAGCAGCCGCGACCGCCGATTTGGATTCCCGGCGGCGGCTCGATTGAAACCTGGGATTTTTGCGCCGAGTTCGGCCATCAATACAGCTTCCTTTCGTACTTCGGCTATATCGCGGCCAAGAAGGTTGCCGACGGCTACTGGAACGTGATGGCCAAAAAGAACAAGCCGCTCAATCCCTATGCGATGGGCTTCGCGCAGGCCGTAATGGTCGCCGAGACCGACGAGCAGGCCGAACGCGACTACGCCGAACATATGGATTATTTCTACAACCGCTGCCTGCACGTCTATCAGGGCTTCGCCGACGCGCCCGGCTATCGCACCGAAAGCACGATTCGCGCGGGCTTCCTCGCCCAGGTCGGCCGCGCCGCGGCGCTGCGGCGCGAAGGACTGAAGTGGAAGGACTTCATCCGCGAGGGTTATATCATCGCCGGCTCGCCGAAGACCGTCCGCGAGCGGCTGCGCGAAGCGATGAAGAGCCTCAACTGCGGCCATCTGATGATCCTGCAGCAGCTTGGCTCAATGCCGCCCGAACTGGTGCGCAAGAATACCGAGATCTTCGCGACCGAGTGTATGCCGTATCTGCGCGATCTCTGGAGCGACTGGGAAGACCATTGGTCGCCGCGCCCGCTGCCCGAAGCGGAACGCGCGATGCCCGCCCAGCTTAATCTCAATTTCCCGCGCGCCACGAACGGTAACGCGGTCCACGCCGGCAACGGCGAGGCGCGCGCCGCAGCAAAGTGAGCACGACGGAGTAACGCATGAAAGAGCTACGACGCATCGGGGGTGGCCGTTTCACGATCGAGACCCACATGTTCGGGACCGGCGAACCGCTGCTTTTCCTGCACGGGGCGGGCGGCCTGCTCGGGGTCGATCCGTTTCTGGAGGACCTCGGGCACAACTTCAAAGTGATCGCGCCGCACCTGCCGGGATTCGGGGAATCCACCGGCGGCGAGCATATCGAGGACATTTTCGATGTCGTCCTCTGCTACCATCAGTTGCTCGACGAACTGGGGATTGCGAGCGCGCACGTGATGGGTCATTCGCTCGGTGGAATGCTCGCGGCAGAGTTTGCCGCCCTCGACGTGCATCGCGTGAAAAAGCTCGTCCTCGTCACCCCTGCCGGTTTCTGGCTCGATGAGCATCCGATACCGGATGTCTTCGCGATGGAGCTGCCGGACCTGGCGGCCCATCTGTTCCACGATCCGCAGTCACCGATCGCGCAGATGTTCACCACCGTCCCCGAGGATATGAAGGTGCTCGAGGATATGTACGTCGAGCGGGTCAAGCGCTTTACGCAGGCCAGCAAGTTCCTGTGGCCGATACCCGATCGCGGTCTTAAGAAGCGCGCCTGGCGCATCCAGGCTCCGACTCTGATCCTGATGGGCGAGTCGGACAAGCTGATACCGCCCGTGTATGCAAACGAGTTCACGAGCCGGATCAAAAAGTCGAGCGCGGTGACGTTGAAGGAAGTCGGGCACATGCCGATGTACGAAAGGCCCGACGAGTTCGTCAGAACGGTACGGGAATTTCTGCAGGGTTAGCGCTTTCCGGGCGGCCGCTTCCCACCGCGGAAGCGGCGGGGCCCGGATCGCCAGGACGACGCAGGAGCGGCGGGCGCCCCAAGGCGCCCGCCGCTCCTGCTCTTTCTTCTCGTCGCCGATGATGGAAGCGGCGGATGCCGCTTCCATCATTGCTTTCTCTACATCAAATCGAAGTTGTACTGGAACTGCGCCGTGAGCTGGTTCTGCCCCTTGAAGAGACCGAAATTCTGCATCTTGTCGCCGCTCAGAACCTCGATTGCCCCCAACTGCATGAAGTACTTCTTGGTCCACGGCGGGTTGAGCGCCAGCGTCGGGAACATCGCTAACGCGCGTCCCTTCGGATTGAAGATCATCGCCCACGTCGGCACGATATCCGACCATAGCCAGCTCGTTGAGACGCTCATCAGCGCATCGACGTCGGTGTGGAGCAGATTCGAGCTCAGGTCGTTACCCACACCGCACAGCCGGCAGGTATCGGGATAGATGGTGCTCATGACTTCGAAGAACGAGGTCAGGTTACCGGTCTGCGTAAGCCACGGCGCATAGGCCTGGTCAACGTCAACCGCCAGCATGTACTTGATCTCGTCCGAGTAGCGCTGGGTGGTGAGGTAACCGGGCTGCATCGTCCCCACACTCACGTGATTCAGATAGACGGCTTCACCGCGTCCGACCGCCGGGAAGTATTCACCCCACGAAGCCGGAATCGGCAGCGGCCGGTCCGCCGTTACGCCCATCTCCTGAATGTCATAAAAGGAGTAGTTCCACAGATTCGTATAGGGCGTCCACTTAAGTGACCAGGGCACGCCGCCGCTGACATTATCGTTGTAGTAAAGCGCGGTGATCTCGGTCGAGCCGACTAGCGTATGCAGCCGCACGCCATCGTTCCAATTCTGCGGCTGCATCCCCGGCACATGCCAGAAGCCGGTATCGGTGAGGGTCGCATCGCCGATTGGCGAGATCGGGTTGTTGTGCTTGTTGAAGCCAAGCCGGCAGGGTTTGATGAAGCCGGCATTCCCTGGCCGCAGGAAGAAGTTATATGGAAATTGAACCAGGGGAGCCAGTTGCGAGCAGGTCATGAACTCGCGCGCCGCCGGCTGGTTGACGTTGGCGAACCCCGAGGCCAGATTGCCGTTGAAGTTGGGTCCGCCGGCGCCGGGCGTGATGAGCGGAGCGGTCAAGCCGAAGACCGGCTGGCTGGTGTATTGCACGTCGAACCGCGCGCTCGGACCGTGGCTTGCCGCCGGGAAGCAGGGCTGAACGCGGCCGGCGGTGATCATTTCGCGATACTTATGATACGGGTCGCCGGTCTGCTCGGGCCACCATACCGGGGAAAAGCCCGGCTCAATCACGGCCTCGATAAAGTTGGACGTAAACGGTCCCCATTCGGGTAGATTGAGGATCGGATGCAGCATCCATTGCGCGTTGCGCGACTGCTCGAGGTTGGCGAAGCCGAACGCCCAGCAGGTGTCAGCCGGATTGATCACGTCGCCGACGCGGAAGGCGACCGACTGACCCCACACAACGATCTGGTTGCCGACGAAGGTGGTCAGGGGGCCGAGCTTGTTCTGCCACCAGAAGTCGCGAATCTGGTAGTTGTTATAGTAGTCATTCATCATCGAGCCGTAGCTCGCATGATTCGGCGCGCCATAGAACGGATTATTGGCGCTGTTGTACGAATAGGGCGGCTCGTACACGAACCACTCGCGGCCGAAGAACGTATTGTTTTCGTTGAGCCGCCAGTTCTCGTCGACTTGCAGCAGCGAGCGCGAGGTCGCGAGGCTGTTGCGGCTGTGGGTGTACTCGCGCAGACCGGTCGAGTTCTGCCACATGCCGAAGAGCTGGTTGCCATAGCCGGAGACGTGCAGACCGCTCAGCAGGCTTTGATCGGCTGCCTGAGTCTGCGGCAACAGGGAAGTTCCTGCGCCTGATACTGAGATGCCGTTGTTGGATGCGGTCGTTACGTCGGCGGCGGTGTTGGACTGACCGCTCAGATCACCGGCGTACCCGCGTAATGGCGAGAGTGCAAAGACCAGAAGCAGCGCCGCCATCGTGAAGAGAACCTTGCGTGTGCCCCGACACACGTCAGAACCGCAATCAGTTCTGAACCTCATACCTTTCCTCCCGTTGAGCTGAAGACTCCACGTCGGCCGTCCCCCGGCCGACCCATCACTTCTTACTCCCGCCTTCCCATGCGGGAGCTCATTTCGAGGACGGTTTTTAGCTACTTATTGATTTGCTTCGTTTTGTCCCACACGCAGGCCGCAAACGCGTGATTTCGCGGCCCCTTGCTCACCTCCCCCGAAAAGTTAACCCTAGCGACTACCCTAGTCCGGATAGAAACGCAAGCCCCACAAGTCCGGCGACGCAGAATTTCCGAATGACCGTGGCAGAAGCGCCTAGCCGGCACCGGCGCGCGCCGAAACCAGTGAGTCCGGTGACGACGCCGGCAGCGGATAGAGCAGAAGGAGCGCCGCGAGGCCGCAGGCGCCGGCAATGATCGCGCCCCACAGGTAGCCGCCGCGGTCGATCGCGAAGCCGACGGCGGGCGGACCCAGGAGCGCGCTCACCGCCGAACTCGAGTACATCGCGCCGAGCAGCGTGCCGAGTCCGTCCAGACCGAAGAGTTCGGCGATCAGCGCCGGCGACATCGAGACCATCGCACCGTATGAGGACCCCATCACCAGCGTGAATAGCAGCAGCGTCGCGTACCCGCCGGCGAACAGCCAGACGGCATAACTGAGCGCCATCACCAGCAGCGCTGCGCGATAGAGGGGCAGCACGCCGAGGCGATCAGCCATGGGACCGATACCGAGGCGTCCGATCACGCTGGCGGCGCCGACCAGACCGACCAGAGAGGCTGCGGCGACGTCGCGGATGCCCCGTGATGCGGCAAAGCCCGGCAGGTAGACGAACGGCGTGTAGATTGTCACCGAGATCAGCAGCGACGACAAATAGAGCAGGACGAAATCCCGCGAGCGGAACACTTCGCCGACCGAACGGAGCTTGAAGTTTCGATGGGGCGGCGGGGCCTCGACCATCACGGCACAGACCAGCAGAATCGCGGCGCCTGCGAGCCCCATCACGCGGTAGCATCCGCGCCATCCCAGATGGTCGATCAGCAGGGCGGCGACGGGAGCGACGGTGAGCGTACCGACCCCAATCCCCGAGACGGCAACGCCCATCGCGGCGTTACGATGGCGTTCGAACCATCCGCCGACCACGGCCAGCATCGGCACATACGAGCATCCGACGCCGATACCAGCACCGATTCCATAGGTCAGGTACGCGGCCGTCAGCGAGTGGGCCGCGCCGGTCGCCATCAGGCCTGCGGCGAGCGCGACGGCGGCGACGACCAGCGGCGTGCGCGGCCCCAGACGATCAGACATGCGCCCGCCGACGAGTCCGAGAATCGAGAAGACCGTCGCGGTGAAGGAAAACATGATCGAGGTGTGGGCGCGATCGGCGCCGAACGCGGTCGCCATCGGACGGAAAAAAGCCCCGAAGCTGTAGACGATCCCGAAGCCGACGAAGCAGGTGGCGAAGGCGAGCCCCGCCATCAGCCAGGCACGCGGCGAATCGAGTTGGCGCGGGTTGCTCAGATCGTCGCTGGCGAGCGACATGGGAGTTTGGCAGGGAACTTGGGCGCCGCTCGCGGAAGGTTTATCCCCGCCATCCCTTCCGCCAGGCGCCGGAAGGGATAGCGGGTACAGACAGGCTTACTGCAACTGTTTGAGACAGGCCTTGATTTCCTCGAAATTCGGCACTTTGCGGGCGTCCTCGGAGACCGAGGCGTAACGAATCTTGCCCTCCTTGTCGATGACGTAGGCCGAGCGTTTGCACACGCCCTTGAAGCCCATCAGATCGTCGTACAGCGTCTGGTATTGGCTCGATACCGTTTTGTTGAAATCCGAGAGCAGCGGGAAGTTGTAGCCTTCCTTCTCCGCCCAGGCGTTGAGCGCGAAGGGGCTGTCGGTGGAAATGCCGAAAACCTTGCAGTTGAGCCCTTCATAGTCCTTGAGGGCGTCGCGCATGCTGCAGAACTCGCCGGTGCAGACCTGCGTAAACGCGAGCGGCACGAAGAGCAGCAGAACGTTGTTACCGCGCAGGTCGGACAGTTTCACGTCCTGCATCTTGTTGGACTTCAAGGTGAAGTCGGGCGCCTGCGATCCAACGGCCAGAGCCATGGTAATCTCTCCTCAGTAAGGTTGACGATGAATCCTTAGCATAATCAGTTGAACCGCGCCTTGGGAACAGGCAGTCCCGGGATTTCGACGCGAGTGCGGAAGATCGTGCCCTTGCGCGAGGCATCCTCGGCGTTATCGGCGGTCACGATATACAGATCGCGCAGATCGGCGCCGCCGAAGGTCACGCTCGTCACCATTTCGGCCGGCACCTTCATCCGCCAGTCGAGCGTGGCGTCGGGCTTGAAACGCACCACCTCGCCGTAATTGACGATCGCCACCACCACGCCGCCTTCGGCGTCGATCGCAAGACCGTCGGGCCATCCGGCGGGCATCTTGGCGAATACTCGCCGATCCTTAACGGTGCGATCCGGCTGCACGTCGTAAACCCATACCGCCTTGGTGGTCGAGTCGGCGTGGTACAGATGCTTGCGGTCGGGACTGAAGCCCATGCCGTTGGTCGTCTCGATACCTTCGTAGAGCTTGGTGACCTTGCCGTCGGGATCGACCCGATAGAGGCTGCCGGGGATCCGTTTGGCGCCGGGCTCGAGCGCATTATGTTCGAGCGATCCGACAAAGATTGAGCCGTGATCGTCGGGCTGGAGATCGTTCAGGCCGTTGAGCTTGCGCCCTTCCCACTCGACGAAGAGATCGCGGCTGGTGCGCGTCGCTTCATTCCAGTAGATAAGGCCGCGGCCGGTGCAGACGATACCGCCCGCCTCGTTCAAGGCGATTCCGCCGACGCCGCGGCGTTTCGGGATCAACGTCTCGATTGAGCCGTCAGGGCTGCGGCGATAGACGCCGCCGTTGGGAACGTCGCTGAAGTAGAGCCGGTTGCGCTCGTCGCAGCGCGGACCTTCAAGCAGCCCGAAGCCGCTTGCCAGAGTTTCAAATTGCGCCATGGCGAAGTGCCCTCCTCACCGCAAGCGTTTAGCACGCCCCGAGCGATCGCGGCCAGCGCAGCCGGTTGCGCCGCGCCGGCGCCGTCACCTCCCGGCGACGACCCGATCGTGCGGCCGCTTTCGATATTGTCGGCGCTGACCAGCAGCTAGCAAAGGAGCGCTGCTCGCGGTAAACACTGATCATGCCGTCCGCGCGGTCCGCAGCCTCCGCCGCTTCGCTCGCCGACGAAATCGACCTGAATCCGCAGATTGTGGACCGCCAGGAGTTGACGCGGTCGCCCGATGCGACCGTCGTCGCGTATTACGTGATGACGCGGGAGGCTGGGCGCGCCTGGTCCGCCGTTAACCATCTGTCAAGCGGCGCCCGCGGCGGCGTCGTCTGGATCGGCGGCGCCGCCGGCAGCGGCAAGACGCACTTCCTTAACTATACGGTCGCGCTGAGCGCCCGGGCCGGATCGCCCGACGCGACCGGCGGCCGCCATCTGACGGTCGCCGTCGTTCTGAAGCGGACGCGCGACCTCGGCGCCGATCTCGCCGAAGGGATCGCGCGGGAGCTTGACGCCGGCCGCGCGGCGGCCAATCTCTGGCGGCACTTGAGCGGTGTCGACGCCCTGCGCGTGGTGCTTGGCCAGACGCGGCGCCTTGGCGTCAGCAGCCTGACTCTGGTCGTCGATTGCGGAACGCTCGATGTCGCGCCGCTGGCCGCACAATTCGCGGCGGTCAACGAGCTGCTGATCAACGCGACCGCACCGAAGATTGTGGTCGTGGCGGCCGGTCGGTCAGCCGGCGTCGCGGCATCGATTCCCGCCTTCGCGCTCGACCCTCCGGGCGAAGAGGAAAGCGCGGTGATCATCGGACACGCGCGCCGCCTCAAACGGATCCCTGCGCGCCCGCTCGAGCAGTTGTACCGGGGAACCGGCTTGAGCGAAGCCAGGATGGCCGCAATCTGGCCGTTTCAGCCCGCCGCCGCCGCGCTTCTGCCCGAGTTTGACGGCACGCCGCGGCGCATTCCCGTATGTGCACGCATCGCCCGCGACGCGATCGCGGCATGGCGCGAAGCGCCGGAGAAGCTGATCGCATCCGCCGACATTCTCCGTCTGCCATCAGCGCAAAACGCCCTGCAGGAACGCCTGTCGGCGAGCGAAGGCAACGCCTTCAGGATCGCGCAAAGGGCGGCGCTGACGATGGATCCGCAGGATGCCGAGCCGAGCTCCGCAATTGTCGCAGTGCTCGCGCTGAAGCATCTCGCGGCACCGCGCCAAGCGCTAAGTCTCGCGACGCTGCATGAGCATCTGCGGGGCCGCGCGCCGACGCCGCTCAGCGGCGCGGAGCACGCCGAGCTTGCGCGGATCGTCGCCGACCTCGCGACGCGTTCCCACGCAACCATCTTCTATAGTGCGAGTGAGCGGAGCGCGCGCTTCAATCCCGAGGCGGCCGCGGCGCCGCAAATCGCCGCGTTTAATCGCGCCCTGCCGTTGCTCCGCTACTTCCGCGCGGATCTCGCAGAAGTCGCGCTTCCGAGCGAGCTTGCCGCAGCTCTCGAACGCGCGCGCGAGGCGATGGCGTTCGTGCTCGAAGAGGCCGAGCGCAGCCGCAAGATACTGCGCGAGGCTGCTCATGACTTCGGCACGACGCTCGCGCCGGAGCGTGAACGAACGCTCGCCGACGTAATCGAGATTGCACGCCGGGGACCCGAGGGCGTGCCAGCCGGTACTATCGCGGAGGGAGCGGAACGCAGCCTGCGGGAATACGCCACGATCGCGGCGATCGCCGCCGCGGTGCCGCGCCTGCGTGCGATGCGTGAGTATCTGTGCGACCTCGGCCTGATCGAGCCGCGCGACGATCCCGGGCAATCGGACGCGATCGCGCGCCTGGAATCGGAGTGCAAACTGCTGATCGTCGATATCGGGGGCGCGCTGCATGCTCGCTCGAGCGCGGCTCTGGACGCCCTCGAGTCGCGCTTCCAACGCTTCAAATGGACCTATGTTCCGATCTACCGCGCGGCCCATCAGGCGTGGCAAAAGGACATGGAACAGGCGGTCAATCTCGCGACCGACGCCCGCCAATACGTCGCCGCGCTTGAGCGACTTAATACGATAGGCGCCCTTGGCGCGCCACTGGCGGTCGAGCTGAGGCGGGAACTCACGGAGGCGACGCCGCAGCTCAGATCCTGTGACCCGGAGACGGCGCTCGCCCCGGAAGTGACCCCGCGATGTCCCCGCTGTCATTTCGTCCTCGGGACCGTCGCGCCGATCGAGGCTTTGGCCGCTATCGTCGACCGCGCCCGGCGCGCGCTCGACGAAAAACTCCGACTACTCTCGCAGAGCGCGGTGATACGTCTTATCCGCGATCATGACCGTGGGCGGCGTCTCGAAGGGTTTCTCAAGATCACGCAGGCGGCGCAGGCGGATGCGATCATCAAGGTGCTGGATGACGAACTGACCGAGTATCTGGCGTCGCTGCTCGAAGAAAATCGCGCCGCGCCGCCGACGGCTCAGCGCAGCGACGAACCGGCAGTGGCCGAGGCATCCGCGTCAAAAGTCCGCTCCAAACCGCCGCGCTCTCGCGCGACCGTAAGCCCGCTCCTGCCGGCGGGCGGCCGAGCGAAGACGCGGTAATCCGTCGACGTTTAGCCGGTTCGATCACCGGCCGCGCGGCGCAGCCGCCGCGGCGCAACGCCCGGAGGAAAGGCGCTCGCGCGGCGCCGTCGCGGTTTGATATTGAGGCGATCGAGCAGACGAAAGAACCGATTGCGAATGATCTCGAGTCCCCAGAGCAGGGCCAGGCCGACCGTGACCCCGATCGCCTGGATAAGCTCCATAAAAAAATCACGCCAGCCAAGCTTTTCGACTTCAAACGGCGCTTCTGTAGGCTCTAGCTGCTGAGACATCGGTACGAGGTTATGGGTCAACCGACACACTCGCAAGAGGCATCCGTGTCCATCCCGTCACAGGACCGATGAGTAACGCCTGAACCTTAGGCTCGCGACAGCGAACTTTTGGGGTTGAGATTCTGGATATGACCGCTCTCGGTTCCGGCCGTCGGATCAATCACGCAGTTGATCAGCGCCGGCCGGCGGGAGGCGAGAGCTTCATCGAGCGCGCTCTTGAGACTCCCCGGATCGGTCGCGTGATAACCGGTCCCACCAAAAGCCTCGATTAGCTTATCGTAGCGAGCATCACTGGTCAGGGCCGTGGGAGCCGGATCGGGACCACCGCCACGGTTCAGTTCGTCGCCGCGATAGATGCCGCCGTTGTTGAACACCGCGACAACGACCGGCAGACGGTAGCGGCAGACGGTTTCGATTTCCATCCCGCTGAAGCCGAAGGCGCTGTCGCCCTCGATAGCGATAACCGGTTGGCCGCTCGTCACGGCGGCGCCGATCGCGTAACCCATCCCGATTCCCATCACGCCCCAGGTGCCGCTATCGAGGCGATGGCGCGGGGCGTACATATCGATAACGTTGCGAGCGATATCGAGAGTATTGGCACCCTCGTTGACCAGATAGATGTCTGGGCGTTCGGCGAGAACGTCACGGAAGACGCGCAAGGCGCTGTGAAAGTCCATCGGCGACGGATTGGCGGCGAGCCGCGCCTGCATTCTATCGAGATTGGTTCTTTTGCGCTCGGCAATCGCCGCGAGCCACGTCGAGGCCGGTGTGACCCCCGCGGATTTGAGTTCTTCGAGCAGCGCCGGGACGGCGGCCGCGATATCGCCGACGATCGGCGCCGCTATAGGCCGGTTGCTGTCCATCTCGACCGGCTCGATGTCAAGTTGAATAAATTTGGCGGTCGGCGACCATTGCGGCGCTTGCCCATGACCGAGGAGCCAGTTGAGCCGCGCCCCGACGAGCATCACGACGTCGGCCTGACTGAGCGCGAACGATCGCGCCGCCGCCGCCGACAGCGGGTGATTGTCCGGCAGCAGTCCTTTCGCCATCGACATCGGCAGGTAGGGAATGCCGGTGGCTTCGATCAGTGCGCGCAACTGCGCGTCGGCCTGAGCGTAGGCCGCGCCCTTTCCCAGGATAATCAGCGGACGCGCCGCGGTGGCGAGGAGGCTCGCGGCGCGCCTGAGCGCTTCCGCCGAGGGACGCTGCGGGGAAGCCGGATCGATCACCCGCACCAGCGATTGCGCCGCCGTCTGCGCGTCGACGCTGGCGCTGAGCGTCGCGGCCGGCAGATCGAGATAGACCCCGCCCGGACGGCCCGACAGCGCCGCGCGGATCGCGCGGGCGACGCCCACACCGATATCGGCCGCGCGATTCACGCGGAAGGCCGCCTTGGCGTACGGCCGCGCCGCATTCAACTGATCGAGTTCTTCGTAATCGCCCTGCTGCAGGTCAACGATCGCACGGTCGCTGGATCCGCTAATCTGGATCATCGGAAAGGCATTGACCGTGGCATTGGCGAGGGCGACCATCCCGTTCAAAAAACCGGGAGCGGAGACCGTCAGGCAGACCCCGGGGCGGCGCGTCAGGTAGCCGCTGATGCCGGCGGCATAGCCGGCCGACTGTTCGTGACGGAAGCCGATGTAGCGCATCCCGGCAGCCTGCGCGAGGCGCGTCAGATCGGTAATGGGAATGCCTGCAACGCCGTAAAGCGTGTCTATACCGTTGGCTTTCAGAGCCTCGATGACGAGATGGAATCCGTCGGTTGCGGCTCCTGTCGGCCTGTCTGCTTCTTTCATCGGTGACTATCCGGCGGCCCTGAACATCGCGGCGACGTCGCGGCGGACGACTTTTCCTGTGGCGTTGCGCGGTAACGCGGCGACGAAACGAATTTCCACGGGTACTTTGAAATCGGCCAGATACTCCCGGCAAAGGCGCTTCAGTCGCGCGGCGTCGGTGTCGCCCTTGAGCACCACCGCCGCCCATACGACTTCGCCGTACTTGGGATCCGGCATCCCGAACACCGAGGCCTCGGCGACGGCCGAATCGCGGAGCAGCGTGGCCTCGATTTCGTTGGGCGCGATCTTTTCCCCGCCGCGGTTGATCAACTCCTTGAGGCGGCCGGTCAGGGTCAGATAGCCGTCCGCGTCGCAGACGCCCATGTCGCCGCTGCGAAACCAGCCGTCCATGAAAGCCTCGAGATTGGCCCGCGGATTGTCGCGATATCCGGTCATCACCTTGGGCCCGCGCACGATCACTTCGCCGGCCTGATTTGCCCCAAGACGCTTGCCGGTCGGGTCGATAATGGCGATTTCGACCCCGGTGGGAAGCCCGACGCTGCCCGGCTTATGGGGACGCGGCGGCAGCGGATTGGAGGCGGCCTGATGGGTGGTTTCGGTCATCCCGTAGGCCTCGATAACCGGCGCGCCGAAGCGTTCCTCGAGCTTGCCGAGCACTGCCGGCGCAAGCGACGCCGAGCATGAACGAATGAAGCGCGGGCCATGATATGGCGCACCGTCACCGTCGGCGCGCGCGAGCAGCACCAGATGGATCGTCGGGACCGCGGTGTACCAGGTGGCGCCATACGCCTGAAAGGCGCTCCAGAAGCTCGCGGCGGAGAACCGCGGCGGCACGATCAGCGTCCCGCCGGAGGACAGCGTCGAGAGCGCGGCCCCGATCAGCCCGTGCCCGTGGAACAACGGCATCACCAGCAGGGTGCGGTCGGCGGGACTCAGGGCGTAGTGGGCGGCGATATCAAGGGCGGAGGCCAGGAGATTCGCCTGGGTCAGCGGCACCATCTTCGGGCGGCCGGTACTGCCGCTCGTCTGCAGGAGCAGCGCCGCCTGATCGGCGGCTGGTGGGGGCGGAGCGCCAAGCGACCGCGGCGTCGCTCCGTCCAGCGTGACCGCGCCGCGCGCGTCCAGTTCCGGAGACCATAGCTGGACGCCGAGCTCGCGCGCCGCCTCCGCAGCCGTCGCATCACCGGCGCGCGCGAGGAGTGCGCGCGCGCGATTATCCATCAGCGAGGCTTTCAGCTCCTCGACCCGAAAAGCCGGGTTAAGGGGAGCGACGGTGATACCGAGCCGCGTGAGCGCCAGAAATAGCTCGATAAACTCGAGGCTGTTGGGCAAAAACATCGCCGCGCAATCGCCCGGCCGCAAGCCGCGCGCCGCCAACTCGGCGGCCAATCGTTCGCTCGCCTCCGCGAGGTCGCGGTAGGTAATGGAGAGCGCGGGCTCGAGCGAAATGATCGCCGGTTCGGCACTCCGCGGGTCGTCAATCAGCTTTGCCAACGTGTCGCGCATCTGCTTCCTGACCTGGCCTAACTTAGCCCGGATTTCGGGCGGGCATCCGGATTATCTTAGAGTATGCAAAGCCCGCTGAGACAGAGACGGCAACAAAATTGGTGAGGCGGCAAATTAGGGGGTTGATTGGTTGCGGGGGAGGGATTTGAACCCACGACCTCCGGGTTATGAGCCCGGCGAGCTACCAGACTGCTCCACCCCGCCCGCGCATAGTAACGATCGTCTTACGGGCGGGTCAACGGGGGGTGACGACAAACCGCGCAAGTCGCTGGAGGGCATCTCGGGCTTCAGCGCAGGTTGCCGGGCGCGAGCCGATCGCGCAGATGATCGCCGAGAAAGTTGAACGCCATCACGGCCAGCGAAAGAAAAAGCCCGGGGAGAAGGACCCAGGGATAGTGTTCGATATTCTGCGGATCCATCGCCTGGCTCAGCAGGTTGCCCCAGCTCGCGGCAGGCTCCTGGATGCCGAGTCCGAGCAGCGAAAGCGCGCTCTCGCCGAGCATGTAGCCGGGAATCGAAAGGGAGGCATTGATCGCCGCAAACCCGAGCATCGCGGGTATTACGTGGCGCGCGAGGATTCGCGCACGCGAGCCGCCGAGGGCGCGGCCAGCGACCACGAACGGTTCCGCGCGAATCGCCGCCGCCATCCCGCGAATCACCCGCGCGAAGCTCGCCCAACTGATGAAGGACATGATGGCGACGATCAGGAAGAAGCTCGTCACCGTGCTGACCCCGGAGGGGATCACCGCGGCGAGGGCGAGCAGAAAGTAAAACTGCGGCAAAGACATCTCGATTTCGCACCAGCGCATGATGAGGTTGTCGATCCGTCCGCCGACATAGCCGGAGAAAGCCCCGACAAAGAGGCCGAGCGAGAAGCTGATCAGAACGCCCACCAGGCCGATACACATGCTGACGCGGGCGCCGTAAACGATGCGCGAGAAGAGGTCGCGGCCGAGCCCTTCGCTGCCCATGAGAAAATACGGCGTCGAGGCATCTTCGGTGGTGAAGAGATGTCCGCGGTAAAAGAAGCGCAGGTAGGTCTTGCGGCTCAGATCGGGCACGAAACGACGGGCGAGCGGATCGACCATCTTCAAGGGATAGGCGAAGAGCCAGCCATGGACGCGGTCGGCACCGCGCGTCAGATGCAGGGCCATCGGGGGGCAATCGGGAAGGTCGCGATACTGCCGGACCGGATCATAGGGGGCGATTAGCGGCGAGGCGGCGGCGAAGAGATAAAAAATCACGAGCATTACCAGCGAGGCCCGCGCCGGCCAGCGCATCAGTCGCCATTCGCGCGCGAGCGCGCCGCGGTCGCGCCGCTCCTCGGCGAAGGCGGGTTCAAGCGTTCGCGGCAGTGCGCTCATTGGGCAGCGAGGGTGGCGAAATCGACGCGCGGATCGACGGCGACAAGCGCGAGGTCGGCGAGCAGGTTGCCGACCAGCAGCAGAATCGTCCCCATCAGCACCGAAGCCATCACCAGCGGCACGTCGAGTGAACGGACCGCATTGAGCAGCAGCAGGCCGAGCCCCTGGAGATTCATCACGGCCTCGACCAGGGCGGCGCCGCTCAGGAGGTCAGCCAGCGCATACCCGGCCATCGTGACGAACGGGTTCAGGGCGTTGCGCAGCACGTGTTTGTAAAGCACGCGCGATTCGGGCAGGCCCTTGGCGCGGGCGGTGCGCACGAACTCGGCGTTTTTGATCTCGAGGATTTGCGAGCGCATCAGCCGCATCAGCGACGCCATCCCCGCAAGCCCCAGCACGGCCGCCGGCAGCACCAGGTGATTGATGCGATCGGCGACCTTGCTCCACGTATCGAGGCTGGCGTAGTCGGGCGAGAACGTGCCGCCCACTGGAAACCATCCTGTGCGCAGCGCGAAATCCATCGCGAGAAAGGCCAGGAAAAAGGCCGGCACCGACATGCCGAGAAAGCACGCCACCGAGAGGATACGGTCGACGATCGAGTTCTGCCGCATCGCGACGATAACTCCGATCGGGATGGCGAGAAGCCACGAGAGCAGCATGCTCGCGAGCGACAGGAGGACCGTATTGAAGGCGCGGGAGGCGATCAGAAAGGTGACGTTGGTGCGATATTGAAGCGAGATGCCGAAATCGAGATGGAGCACCGCCCACAGCCAGCGGCCATAACGGACCAGCAGCGGCTGATCGAGGCCGAACTGCGCTTCCATCTGCTTGATGACCGCTTCGGGGATGCGCGGATCCATCGCGAGGTTGGAAACGAAGTTTCCGGGCACCAGGGCCATGGCACAGAAGGTGATGAAGGTGATCCCGATTATCAGCGGGATCATCAGGAGCAGGCGGCGGACGATAAAGCGCGCCATCCGAAACCCTCAATCAGCGCGGAATTCGATCATTTCGGGACGGTAAAGACCCCAGACCGTTGGCACATAATTCTGCAGGCTGTTTTTATACGCAATAAAGCGCCGCGCGCGAACCGTCTCGATGATCGGCAACTGGTCGTGGAGGATTTCCTGAATACGCCAGTAGTAGGGCGCTCGCGCCTGCGGATCCATCACGGCCGCGCCCTCGTCGAGGAGCCGGTCGATCTCCGCCTCCCACGGCGTCGCCGGGGTCGGCTCGGAAGGATTCCACAGATGCAGATTGCCGGAGGAGCGCAGAAAATTGGCGCCGTCGTTGGGTTCGAGACTGCCAGTGAAGCCCATCAGCATGCAGTCCCAATCGAAGCTTTTTTCGAGCCGCTTGACCAGCGAGATGAACTCCTGCGGACGGTAGTCAACCTTGATGCCGAGCTTTTCCAGGTCCTGCTTGAAGATGACGCACATCTCGCCGCGCAGGGCTTCGTCGCCGGCGGTTGTCGTGAGTTCAAATTCCACGCGATGGCCCGCGGGATCGTAGCGCACGCCATCGCGCAGTTTGTAACCGGCTTCATCGAGAAGATGGGCGGCAAGGGCGAGATTGTAGTCGTAATCCTTGAGATTGGGGTTGTAATAAAGTTTGTTCTCGGGGGAAACGTCGCTCACGGCGGGAATTGCCAGTCCGCGAAAGCAAAGGTTGATCATGCCCTGCTTGTCCACCGCGTGGGCGAGCGCGCGCACGAAGTTGATATCGGTAAACCATTTGTAGCGCGGATCGATCACCCCATTGTGAATATAGTGGCGCGGGTTGCGATTGAAGGCGAAAAACAGCGACCCCGTGTCAATCCCGACCGGCGCGATCGTAATACCCAGTCTGGCGGCCTGCTGTTCGAGCGTGAAGACCTCCTCCGGCCGGGGCGAGTAGACGTCGGTCAGGCCGGCAACAAACTGTAGATAACGGGAATTGGCGTCGGTATTGATCAACAGCACCTGGCCATGGAGCCGCGGCAGCCGTCCGCCGTTTGGATCGTGCATCCAGTAATCAGCGTAGCGCCTAAAGGCGATCTGTTGTCCCGGCACGTACCGCACGATGCGATAGGCGCCCAGCGAAACCAGTTGCGCCGGCGGCGTATCGATTCCCCAGGTACGATTGAACTGGCCCGAGCTGTAGGCGTGACTCAGGGTATGGGCGGGGATGATCGGGAACTGGATCGAGGACATCAGGGGCGCAAACGGTCGCTTCAGATGCATCACGACCGTGTAGGGATCGGGAGCCTCGGCAGTTATCGGGCTGCCGTCGATGGTCAGGGCGAAGCTGATACTGTTCGGGACGTTCGGATCGAAAATCACGCGAAGCGTGAAGAGCACGTCGGCGGCGGTGAACGGCACCCCGTCGGACCAGCGCACGTCATGCCGCAGATGAAACGTGATCGTTCGACCATCGGGACCGAGCGTCCAAGTCGACGCCAAATCGGGCTCGATCAGGTTGGTTTTGGGATTCTGTTTGACAAGGCCTTCAAACAGGTCCCCGATCGCATCCGCCGAGGCACTATCGGTCACCAGAATCGGATTGAAGGTCCCCGGATCGCTGCCCATCGACGAGTAGAGCGTCTGGGTCGCGGCGTGGTCGTTCGGCGGGCGATTGACGCGACATCCGCAGGCGAGCAGCAGCACACACGGCCACAGCCGCATCAAGGGCAGCCCCATCAAGGGCAACACGCGCGACGGTCTGGACCGCAGAACGCCCGTATGGCAATCCCGCGTGTCATCGAGGGCACGCGGCAGCACGCGATTGAGCCGGCGGCGCGAAGCGTCAGGCATGCGGTGGAGCGTCGTTGCGGCCGAGGCTGATCTCGCGGGTGCGGGGTCCCGGTGAGAGCACGAACGTCGATTGCGCGACGGGCAGATCGATCAAGGGGCTGCCATAGCGGACGCGGATAGTGGTGGCTTCGGCGGGAAAGGTGGCTTCAATCGTGCAGGGAAAGAGCAGGCTGCCGATATCCCGGTAATCCCGGTAAGCAACCGTCAGCAGGAGCGCGCCGCTGGCCGAGGTTTCACGCACCTCGGCGAGATTGCCTTCGCTGAAGAAGAGCTCGTCCCTCACGCCGTCTGCCCCGGTCGTGAGGACAGTTTCATGATCGGAGAAAACGGGTGCGTCGGGGGGGTTCGGCGGCAAGGCGAGCAGCAGACGGACCGCCTCTTCCGGTCGCATCGGAATATGCGCCACGCGCTCGAGGGTGGCGGCCGACGCGGCGCCGCGCGCGAGTGTATCGCGACCCGGATCGAAGACGGCGATTTCATTGGCGTTGGCGGTCACGACCAGGGCGACGCCGAGCGCCGACTCCGCCTCGACCCGCAGGCTCGCAGGGCGCGCGACGGTCAGTTGTTCGCGCACCTTCAGATGACCGTCGGACCCCGAGTACTCCATCACCGCATCGCTCTGCAGGGTCGTCAGTTGACGCTCCCGATCGTTCAACGCGGCCATCAGGTCATTGAGCGGGGCGGGCGCGACGGGCGGCGCCGGGGTTCGCGCCGCGCAGCCGGCGAGCTCCAGCATCGCGAGGCCACCTACCACCAGAACGAGGAGAAGACCGGCCGACTGACGCATCAGCTCAATGCATCGCGTGCTGCTCGGCGGTGCTGAGCCCGTTGATCTTGCCCTTCAGTCGGGCGATCTGATCGGTGTCCTGCGCCTTGACCAGGGCGTCTTCGTACTGATGGCGGGCATCGCGCAGCTTGCCGATCTTGCGATAGGCATCGCCGAGATGTTCGGTGATCGTCGGATCGTCGCCGGTCAGGTTGACGGCGCGCTCGAGCTGGTCAACCGCGCGGCCGTAATCGCCCTTCTGGTAGTAGACCCAGCCGAGGCTATCGACATAGAAACCGTCGTCCGGCTCGATCGCGAGGGCACGCTTAATCAGACGTTCGGCCTCATCAAGATGGACACCGGATTCGGCGTAGGTGTAACCGAGATAGTTGAGCGCCGGAGCGTTGCTCGGATTGAGTTGGATCGCGCGGCGCATCTCGGCGATTCCCGCCTCTTTCTGCTTGTCCTCGTCGTAGAGCGCGCCGAGCGCGAAGTGGAATTTATCGTTGCCCGGCTCGAGAGCGACCATCTTCTTCGCCAGAGCGATCGCCTTCGGATAGTCCTTCTCCTCCTGATAGATGCCGACGAGGAAGCTCATGATCTCAGTATCGTTGGGTTTCTGCTCGAGCGCTTCGTTAATCTTCTGGATCGCCAGGGCGTGGTTGCCTTCCTTGTCGTAGACGTTGGCCTCCTGCCAGCGCGACTCAGCGAAATGCGGGTCGGAGCGCGGGACCTGTTCAAACGCCTTGATCGCGCTGTCGTTTTCGTCCAGCTCGACATAGACAATCCCCAGGTAATACCGCACACGATAATTTTGCGGCTGCTCAGCCAGCACCAGGCTCAGCTCGGTGGCGGCGGAATCAAAGTCGTCGCGTTCGATATCGAGCAGCCCGAGCTTGGTGCGCGTATCGACGGGGGTAACCGCAAGCTGTTGGCGCCGCTCGGCAACCGCCGCCGCCGGATCGAGCCTGGCCGCCCCGCCGTGGAGCTGCGCGAGGCGCTTGCGCGCGTCATCGTTGCTCGGGTCGGATTGCAGGATTTTGTTATAGATCGTCACCGCCTCGGCCGGACGGTTCTGCAGCTCGCGCAGCACCGCGATATCGAGCAGAACCAGCTCCGACTGCGGGCTTAAATCAAGCGCCTTCTGATAGTAATCGTCGGCGCGATCATAATGACCGGAAAGCGCGGCCACACGGCCGGCATAGTAGTAGCCCAGGAAGGAGTTGGGGTCGAGTTGTGTCGCCCGGGCCAGCGCGGCTTCGGCGCTCGCATAGTCGCCCTGTTTGGCCTCGATCGCGCCCAGGAACAGATAGGGCGTGATCGATTTCGGCGCGAGCACCGCGACCTCCTGGTACTCGGCGACCGCCGTCTTATAGTCGCCGCGCGCGGTGGCGATATCCGCGTCGAGCATCAATGCCTCGGCATCTTTGGGATCGAGCTTGAGCGCTTCCCTGGTCTGATGCTGCGCGTCCTCCACGCGCCCTTCCTCCAGATAGAGCTGGGCCAGCTTGACTCGCAGCGAAGCATTGTTCGGATCGTACTTCACCGCCTCCTCGTATTCGTGAAAGGCCTCGTTGTGGTCACCGTTATCACTGGCGAGCTCCGCCTTGAGGAATGCGCCCATCGCATAGGCCGCCGGCGGCATATCGACGGCGGGACTCCCGCCAAAGGGTCGGGACGCGGCGGTGGCCGAGGCGACACCGCCGCCGTGCGCGGCATCGTTAAAGGCGCAGGCGACGGTGAGCAGGACGAAGGCTGCGACAACACCCATCATGAGATGAGACGAAAGGCTGGATAAGGGCGGCACGACTCGCGATACTTCAGGCAATGCCTCAGAATTCCTTGAACCAAACTTCCGTGCGGCCATCGTCTTAGTGTTGCGCTTGCCGCCGGCAGGGCGCAATCCCTGTGTCGTCAGCTCAAGGTCGTATTGACCATCGGGAGAGTAAGCATCTTCGCCTTGGCTCCATCAACTTCCAGCGCACGTCGCGGCCGGCACTATGCGCTGCGGCTCGCGCCGCTGGTCTGCATGCTCTACCTGGTGGTCAGCGGCGGCGCCTATGGAATCGAGGACGCCGTGCGCATCGCCGGCCCCCGTCTGACGCTGCTGCTATGCCTCGTCGTACCGCTGATGCTCAGCGTGCCGACCTCGCTGATGGCGGCCGAGTTGACGGCCTTGATGCCGGTCGAGGGCGGCTTTTACGTCTGGGTCAAACGCGGCGTCGGCGAGTTCGCCGGCTTTGCCGAGGCCTACCTGACGATGCTCTTTACCCTGGCGGATAGCGCGCTTTACCCGGTGCTGTTCGCGACTTATCTCGCGGACCTGTTGCCGCTCCGGAGCGGCGGCCAGATTATCCTGGCGATAAGCCTCGTCTGGACGTGCGGACTACTGAACCTCATCGGGTTGCGCACCGTCGGACGGACTTCGGTCGCTTTTACCGTCGCCCTGCTGCTGCCCCTGATGGTGCTGGTTGGCTGCGGCTTGCCGCGCCTGCTCCATTGGGAATTGCCCTCGCCCCCGCTGATCGGTGCCCACTTCATGAACGCGCTGGCCGGCGGCCTCGTGGTGATTCTGTGGAATTTCGGCGGATGGGAAAATCTGAGCGTCGCCGCGGAAGAAATCGACGCGCCGCGCGTAACCTACCGCCGTGCTCTGGCGATCGCAGTGCCGATGGTGGTGCTCGGTTATCTTCTGCCGCTCGCCGTGACGCTCGCCGGTGCCACCAGCACCGCCACATGGCACACCGGATCGCTCGCGGCGGAGGGCCTGAAAATCGGTGGTCCGATGCTGGGCGCCGCTATCGCAATCGGCGGAATTATCTCGGCCTTCGCGATGTTCGAGGCGGCGCTGATGTGGGTCTCGCGACTGCCCTTCGTCCTCGCCCGCGACGGCTACCTGCCACCGCGATTGTCCGTACTGTGGGAGCGGACGGCGGTGCCTGCGGGTTCGATCATCGTCTGCTGCGCCGTCTTCACACTGTTGGTTCCGCTCGGCTTCCTGACGCTCCTTACCTTCGATGTGTTCTTCTACATGATGGCGCTCGCCCTGGAGATGTGGGCTTTGGTGCGCCTGCGCACCCGATGCTCCCGGCGCGACGGCCTGTTCATGATTGGCGGCGGCCGCGCGGGCCTGTACGCAGTGGTGGCCGCGCCGATGCTCACGTGGATCGGAACATTCGGCCTCGTCAGTACCGGCACCGGCGCTATCGAGTTGGCGAGCTGCGTGGCCCTCGCCTTCAGCACCTGGCCGGCGTACCGCTTCCTGCGCCGCCGCTACGGCGGTCCGCGGCCGACGATGGATCACGCGGGCGGATTGTAAACGTGAAAAAATGCGAAGGCGGTTATCACTAGAGCGTGGCTGATCCTGCCGGAAGCGATGAGCCCTTTGATCTCGCTCAGCGGCACCAGCGCCACCTCGGTCTCCTCCGCGCCGTCGGGATTGGCATGCGGCTGCGCCACCAGCGAGACCTCGCGCGCGACGAACAGATGGCAGAGGTTCGGCTGGATCGCGGGATTGGGATTGACGCTGCCCAGCGGCACGATAGTTTCCGCGTCGTAACCAGTCTCCTCGATCATTTCGCGACGAGCAGCGGCGGCCGGATCCGGATCGGCCGGGTCAACCATGCCGCCGGGAATCTCCAGAGTAAAATCGCCGATGCCATGGCGATACTGCCGGACCATCACCACTTCGCCGGCCCGGGTGAGCGGTATGATGTTGACCCATGCGGGAGCGTCGAGCACGTAAAAGTCCCGCTCTCCGCGATGGGGATGGGCGGCGCGCCGCCGATGGAGATCAAAGATGGGCGTGGTATAGACGCGCTCGCTGCGCAGCGTCTCCCATTTGTGCGCTTTGCTCAAGAGGATTCAGAACAGGCGTCGATATTCTATCGCCGGGCAGCGATCCATCACCACGGTCAGACCGGCCTCTGCGGCCCGCGCCGCCGCCTCGCGATTAACCACGCCAAGCTGACCCCAAAGGATCCGCGCGCCCTTTTTTATCGCCTCGTCGGCGATCGCCGGCAGATGCTCCGGGCGGCGGAACACGTCAACGAATTCCACCGGCCCCGGAATTGCTTCCAGAGTCGGATAGCAACGCTCACCGAGCGAATCCAGTAGGGCGTCGGGCGCGAGTTGCGGGTTAACGGGAATCACCCGGAAACCCTTGCTCTTTAGCAGCATCGCGATCCTGAGGCTGTCGCGCCCGGGATCGGCGGAGCAGCCGACCACGGCCACGGTGGTCGGCCGCGCCAGAATGCGGCGAATCTCGCTGTCGGGAGGATTGGTGAACTCAGCAGCTTCGCTCATCGTGAGAACCTTCGTTCATTCAGTGCGTCTTGGCAAGAGCGGACTCCGCGATCGCGGACCTTCGCGCGTCGCCGCCGGCTCCCAGCGGATGCGTCAACGGGCATCGCGTGCTACAAATAATAGTCCAGCGAAGGCTTTTGAAGAAACGTCCGCAAGGGACGTCATGCATAATCGCCGCGAGTCGTCTTCTCGTTCCACCGGTGTTTCATGCACTTGATTCAGAAAGGTGAGTTCGGCAGGCATGAGGGAATCTTACAGGGTTTTTTCCACCCTTCAGGCCGCAATGCTTCGCAGTCTCGACCGGGCGCTGGATTACGTCGGCGCCTTCGGTCGCAGTTTGAATGCCGGCGATCTAATCGCCAGCGCCCAAAAGCGCACCGGCCTTGATGATTTTGGCCAGTGGAATTTCCGCGAACCGTTGGAGGTTCTGCTGCACGCCTATGAAAACGAATCGGCCCTGACCACCTTCGGTCGGCTGGCGGCGCGCTGGGATATGAGCCGGATGCTGACCAACCTCTTGCGGCTGCGCCGTGAGGAGGCGGAGCATCCGGAGATTCTGCGTGAGTCGATAACGCAACCGATCTTTATCCTGGGGATGCCCCGAAGCGGTACGACGTTCCTCCACAATCTTTTGATTCTCGACCCGAACCTGCGGATTCCGCTGTGCTGGCAGACGATCCTGCCGTATCCGCTGAGCGACGATCCGGATACGCCGGACCGCCGCGAACGCGTTGTCCGGCGTCAGTTAGCCGGGTTTCTGCGCCTGGCTCCCCATCTCCCCGAACTACATCCGCTGGCCGCCAACGGTGCGCAGGAATGTATCGAGATCACTGGCCAGGTCTTCCAGAGCATGCGCTACGACACCACCCATTACGTGCCCTCGTACGAGCAATGGCTCGATCGTGCCGGACATCTGGAAGCCTATCGTTTTCATCGACGCTTCCTGCAGCATCTGCAGCATCAGGATCGACCGCGCCGATGGGTGCTCAAAAGCCCCGACCACATCTTTGCCTTTTCCGCATTGGAGAAGGTGTATCCCGATGCGCGCTTCATTTTCGTCCATCGCGAGCCGCTCCGCGTGCTGGCCTCGGTGGCCAAACTGACGGAAATACTACGCTGGCCCTTCACCCGACGCGTTGATCGCGATCAGATTGGGCGCCAGGTGATGCGGCGATGGCGTCAGGGAGCCGACGCGCTGGTCGCCGTCAGCGATCGCTATCGCCATTCGGATCGCCTCTTACATCTGCGCCACGACGATTTAATCGGCGATCCGATCGGCACCGTAAAGCACATCTACCGGCATTTCGGGATGGTGTTGGAGGAGGCCACCGCGCGCCGCTTTCAGCAGGCGATCGCTCGCCGCCCGAACTGGGGCTATGGTCGCAACCACTACCGACTCGACGAGTTCGGCCTTGAAGCGAGCGAGGTCAAGCGCGCCTTCGAGGCTTATGCCGATTACTTCGGTCTCGCCAGCGAGGCGGTAAACGAGCCGCCGGCGCGCGTGCGAGTAGGCGTCGTGGCGCCGGCGCCCGAGCTCTCGTGAACGGTGGGCATCCGGGCGGCAGTTGCCGCTTCAGCAAAAGGGTGGCGGCGGCCGGCGCTTCGCTATCGTGGACAACCGCGCGCCTGCCGGCGCGGGTCCGCGGCACTGGCACCGAACGGTGATCAGCGCAATCGCGGCGCCGGGTTAATCAAGCGGCTTAATCATGCAGAAGGCGCGCGACCACGAGCGGTATCAGGCGCATGATCTCGTCACGACATGCGGCGAAGGCGGCCTCGCCCTTCTCGAAAGGATCATCGATATCGCCGCTTTCGGCGACGAAACTGCGCAGCGTATGCACCTCGAGATCCTGCGGCACCGCGAAGCGCGCGCGCAATTCGCGCGCCTGTGCCGCGGTCATCGCGATAACGAGGTCGGCCTGCTCGAGCAACTCCGGATGGCGCTTCAGATCGGTCGAGGTCGCCTCCTCGCCGAGATGAATGCCGACGTCGCGCAAGGCCATCCGCGTATCGAGCGAGACCAGGGCGCCGTCGCGCGCGTACGGCGCGATACCGGCCGAGCGGACGCGCACCGCGTCGTCGAGACCGTGTTCGGACAGTTCGCGCAGCAGTAGCTGTTCGGCCATCACGCTGCGTGCGGTGTTGGCTGCGCAGACCAGAAGGATCGAACGAAAACGCGGCCCGCTGTGGGCCGCGTCTTCGTCGCGCTCAGCGTCCGCCATCAGATGCGGTCGGCGAGAACATCACCGAGCGCTTCCTTCTTGGTGATGCCCGTCGCGAGCTGTTCCTTGACCTTGGCGCCCAATTCGGCCGGATCCCAGAACTTGAGCGGGCCGGCTTGTTTGATCTTCGCCGCCGTGTGCCATCCGCGCATCAGCCACACGCTCCCGAGGCCAACGCGGAAGACCTCGCCGTGTACGTCCTTAGCGTCGTCGCTGGCGAGCCAGGCGACCAGCGGCGCGACATGGGCCGGGCTGAAGGGATCGACTTCGCCGGCCTTCGGCGTCGGCATGGTGGCCGCAGTCTGCGGAGTCGCATCGATCGTGAGACGGGTGCGGGCGACCGGGGCGATCGCATTGATGGCGACGCCATAGCGCGACATCTCGCGGTCCATGATGATCGCCATCGTCGCGACGGCGGCCTTGGCGGTGCCGTAATTGCTTTGGCCGGCGTTGCCGAGCAGGCCGGAATCCGAGCTCGTATTGATCAGGCGTCCGTTGAGCAGGTTGCCGGCCTTGTGCTGCTCGCGCCAGTAATTGCAGGCGTGGCGCGCCATGTTAAAGGTCCCTTTCAGATGGACCGCGACGACTGCGTCAAAATCCTCTTCGCTCATGTTGAAGATCATGCGGTCGCGCAGGATGCCGGCGTTGTTGACGACGATGTTGAGCTTGCCGAAGTTGTCGATGGCGCAATCGATAATCCGCTTGGCGGACTTGAAATCGGTCACGCTCTCGAAGTTGGCGACGGCTTCACCGCCGGCAGCGCGGATTTCCTTGACCACGTCCTCGGCCGGCGAGCGCGATTGTCCGGTGCCGTCGAAATGTCCGCCGAGATCGTTGACGACGACCTTGGCGCCCTGCTTCGCCATCAACAACGCCTCTTCGCGTCCGATACCCCGACCTGCGCCGGTGATCACCGCGACTTTGCCTTCCAGTAATGCCATCGAGCGTGTCCCTCTCTAATTGCGACGACTCGGCGCCGCGAATTCAGAACCGTGAATGTGGATAGACTCCGGCGCGAGGCAAAGTCAAGTTTTGGCGTTGGGCGCTTCGCTTGCGGGCGCGCCCTTTACAAATTGGTCCTTGACAGAAAAATGCTTTTTATAGAACTTGATGCACCTTAAATTGAACGCTGATTTAGCTTGATTTTTCGGGCTTTCGGGGACGGCTGGAGATGCAGAATCAGTTCAGCATTTTGGCGATGATTCAACAGGGATGGTACGCGACCTACCCGCTGCTGATCATCTCGGTCATTTGCACTACGATTATCCTGGAACGCATCTGGGCGCTGTGGGGTGTCGCGCGCCACGCCAGCCATAGCGCCGAACGGCTGCTCGGTCCATTGAAACAGGGCAATTTTGACGGCGCGCTGGAACAGCTCAACGGCCATCATGGCGCGGGCCCTCGGATCTTTCACGAAATCATCTCGGAAGCCCGCACCGCCGATCGTTCGCGACTCGAAGATCTCGACGAGGAGCGGCGGTTCGCCGAAGTCACGCAACTCAAGGGACTTATCTGGGTGCTCGCGACCTCGGGCGCTTCCGCGCCGTTCATCGGGCTCTTCGGGACCGTGGTCGGCATCCTGGTCGCCTTTCAGTCGATGGCGGTAATGGGCACCGGCGGCTTCTCGGTGGTCGCCGCCGGCATCTCGGAAGCGCTCATCTCGACGGCGCTCGGACTCATCGTCGCGATTATCGCGGTGATTTTTTACAACTACTTCTCGCAGAAGATCGAAGCCATCAACGCGACCATTCACATCTGCGACGCGCGGCTAATCGACGCGGCGCTGGCCGGCAGGGCGAACGGTGGCAGTTAACACGCCTCAAGGCCAGGGCGGCGTCTTCTGGGAGATCAACATCACGCCGCTCACCGACATCTTCCTGGTCCTGCTGATCATCTTCATGGTTACGGCTTCGGTCGCCGTCGAATCGGCAACCCATGTGGATCTGCCCTCGGCCGCAATCACCACGCCGGAGAACAAGGGCGTCATTGTGACCTACACGGCGAATCATGAGCTGTTCGTCAACTCCAAGGACGTGCCCGAACGTGAATTCGAGCCGGTGCTGCACGACGCGCTGAGTCGCGTCGATGCCAAGGTGGTAATTTTTCAGGGCGATCGCATGGTCCTGCTCGGAGACATGGTGCGGATTCTCGATATTGCCAAGATGGCCGGCGCCGATCAGATCGCGATCGCCGCCAAACGCGCGACACCGACCGGCAACGGCAGTGGCGCGACGAGCAGCTAAGCGCGAAAAGCGCAAGGGCCGGAACGGCGTCAGGGCATAATAATGGCGATACAGAGCGGCAATCAGGGCGGTATCTTCGCCACCATCAACATCACGCCGCTCACCGATATCTTCCTGGTCCTGCTGATCATCTTTATGGTGGCGACGGCGGTGACGATCGAATCCGCCGCCCACGTTGATTTGCCCCGGCTCGCCGCGCCTTCGGAGAATCAGCCGCACGGCGTCACCGTGACCTATACCTCGAACCATCAGATCTACGTCAATCAGAAGCCGGTCAGCGAGCGAGAGCTGGCCGATGCCGTCAAACAGGCGCTCGCCGCGTCGCCGCTCAAGCTGGTCGTTTTCGACGGCGATCCGAAGGTAATCCTCGGCGACGCCGTGCGGATCATCGGTATCGCCAAAGAGTCGGGCGCCGCGCAGATTTCGCTGGCGGTTGAGCACGCGGCCGGGCCGCCTTCGCCGGCGGAAACCACGCCCGAAGTCAGTGTTCCACAACCCGAGGAAGTGGCGCCCGGCGGCGGGCCTGCGCCTGAACCCGTCGCTCCTTCCGGGGGACCCTAGCGCATGTCGATTGCTGATTGGCTTAACGCTCGAATCGCCGCGATCGGCCTCCTGCGCGTCATCGCCGGCGTCGCCGTCATCATTTCCGTCCTCCTGGTCGCCGCCCTCATCGGCTATTGGCGCTCCGCCCGTCGAGCCCCGGGCACAGCCGTTCCGGATGAGGCGCCGATGCTTGGCGGTGAACGCCGCTCATGGTGGAACATCTTTCGTTTCATCGAAGGTCCGTTCGAAATCTCGATCGCGCTTCACGTCCTGATCATTGTCGCCCTGCTCTGGGGCGTGCATCTGCAGGCCGGCAACAATCTGATCATGGTCAGACTGCAGGGCGGGGGCGGCGGCGCCACGCAGGAGCTCAAGCAACTCAACCTGCCCGAGATGGCGATGCCGCAAATGAAGATGCCGCTGCCGATCGAGCGGCCGGTGGTCGCCTCGCAAAGCTCCGAAGTGATTTCCACCGCTACGCGCTACGTGCGCAGCGCCATGATCGGTGAAGGGATCGGCGCCGGGCGCGGCGGCGGTATCGGCGTCGGCTACGGACAGGGCGTGGGCGCGGGCTTTGGCGGCTTCATCGCCGGTCTGCGCAAGTCCGGATTCGAAATCGCGATCATCGTCGATGGAACCGGCTCGATGCTCCGCGTAATCGACGACGCCAAGGCGCGGATGCGCCAGCTTATCTTCGCGATCCATCGGCTGGTGCCGACCGCACGGATCGGAATCGTGGTCTTCGGCGGCCGCGGCGAGCCGATCGAGATGCAACAGCTCACCACCTCGCCCGACAAGCTGCTGGATTTCCTCGAAAGTATCTCCGCGCACAACGGCGGCGAATGGCAGGAGGACACCCTGGGCGCTATCCGCACCGCGGTCGATCGGATGGCCTGGAAACCCGAATCACACAAGGTGATCATCCTGATTGGCGATACGCCGCCCTTCAATGAAGACTACGAACCGGTGCTCGACGAAATCCGCCGCTTTCACGCCGAGCACGGCTCTTTCAACACGGTGGACGTTACGGTCGAGGAACACGAGCGCTTCGTCCGCGATTACTACGCGTCGATGGGGATGAAGCCGCCACCAGGTGCCTTCAAAGAGATGCCCGAGTTCTATGCTCAGACGCAGAATGCCTATCGGCTGATGGCGCAAACCGGTGGCGGGGTCTGGAAGAGCCTCACCAAAGACCAGCAGGTCAGTCAGCAGATTCTGCTGCTCGCCTTCGGCGACGAATGGCAGAACGAGGTTTCGGCGTTCGGCCGCCACCTCACTTCGCGCTGACCGTCTGTCGAGGCCGGCGGTTCGAGGCGCAATCCGCTTACGCCGACACGGTCGCGATCACGGGACCTCCTCAGGCCAGGTAATCGTCAACCTTGATGGCGGGGATCATGACGTCGTGGATGCGATTGTTGCGCATGATCCGAAGCTGCACCGACTCGCCCGGCCGATGGCGATTAATCGCTTCGTAAAGCGCCTTGCGCTCATGAATCTCATGGCCGTCGGCGCTCAGCACCAAGTCGCCCTGCCGCAGTCCGGCTTTTTCGCTCGGGCTGCCGGGCATCACGCCGGCGATAACCACGTGCTCGCGAATCGTATAGGACAACACGCCGAGCCACAGGCGCGGCGGCGTACTTACGCGATGGCCGTGGCGCACCAGCTCGTCGCGTCCGGAAAGGAAGCATTCGCCGGGGATGCCGAGAATGGGCCTCGTCCACTCGGGAAAATTCAGATAGGAGACGGCAAGGAGCTGCCCTTTCGAGTTGACGATGGGCCCCCCGCTGAGCCCCACCCGATGAGGAAAGTCGGAGAGCGTCACGCATACGCAGCGCTCGAGGACGAACTCCCATACCGCGTCAAACGGACCAAGATAGCTGACCAGCCCGGTATCCGCGCAGCGTTTGTCGGCGCCAAGACTCGAGACCACCAGGATCTCCTGACCGAGCGCCGCCGTCTGGGACGATACGACCTCTAGATACGGCAGGTCGCGGCCATCGATCTTGACCAGACCGAGACTCGTGGTGAAATCGCGCGCCACCACCTGACCGGTGACCTGCCGCCCATCATGGAAGGTGACGATCACGTCGCGCGCGCCCATGATCATGTAGTTGACGGTGACAATCAGGCCGTCGGCGCCGACAAGTGTTCCGGTCCCGCGCCGATCACTACCGAGTCCCATCAGTACAGAGGGATGGGTCGGCGGTACCTGCACCTGGATACCGACCACCGCACGCTGAACGTGTTCGAGCAATCGCAAGGAAGCGTTCACAGTTGACGCCGGACTAACCAACGCCTTCCGGCACGATTAGATTAACCATTCCTCACCATGCGTCAATGATGGACGGGTGGCGGGCGCCGCGAGCGGGCTTGCGACCCCGCTTGCCGACGCGCACAATCCTGACTGGACACCGAATCGAGGGACCGGAACCCCGGAGGAGCGATGCCGATCTACGAGTACGAATGTCGCGACTGCCGGCGCCGCAATACCATCCTGACCCTGCGCATCAGCGAAACTCCCGAGCTTGTATGTGAACGATGCGGCAGTCATAACCTGCGGCGTTTGATGTCGCGTTTCGCGATGCCGCGCAGCGAAGAGGCCCGCCTCGACTCACTGGCCGACCCCGCGAACTTCGGCGACGTCGACGAGAATGACCCGCGCAGCCTGGCGCGCGCGATGCGCCGGATGGGCAACGAGCTGGGCGACGAATTCAGCGGCGATGAATTCGATGAAGCAGTCGAGGAACTCGAGAGCGGCGGCGACCTCGACGACACCGACGACGTCTGAGCCGGCCCGTTTGGGAGCGCAGCTCCGCGAATCAGGGATCGGCGGGACGCGGCAACGGAAACCGAATGCGCTCTTCCTTGAGCTTCATCAGCTCGACGGTCGCGCCGCGCTCGGCAAAGGCGCCGATGATCTCCTCGACCAGCCACTCGGGCGACGAAGCGCTGGCGGTCAATCCCAGGGCGGCGACGCCGTCGAGCATCGCGGCTTCCACGTCAGCCAGCGAATCCACCAGGTAGGCGCGGCCGCCGCGCATCCGCGCCACCTCGACCATCCGATTCGCGTTTGAGCTCGACTTCGAACCCACCACCAGGATGGCGTCAGTGACCTCGACCAGCTCCTTGACCGCGTTCTGGCGATTTTGCGTCGCGTAACAGATATCGTCAGTCTTGGGCGTCGCCAGCGCCGGAAAGCGCTGCTTGAGCGCCTCCATGATCTCGCGCGTATCGTCGATACTGAGCGTCGTCTGCGTCACTGCAGCAACCCGGTCGGGGTTGGGAGGTTGAACCCTGGCCGCCTCGTCCACGTTTCCGACCAGCATGATCTTGCCCGGCGCCACGCCGAGCGTGCCGTTGACCTCTTCATGCCCGGCGTGCCCGATAAGGATCACGCTTTGCCCGTCGGCGGCATAGCGTTCGACTTCCGAATGGACCTTTGTCACCAACGGACAGGTAGCGTCGATTACCCGCAGACCGCGTTCGCGCGCATGGTCCCATTCGCTGGGCGCGACGCCATGAGCGCTGAAAATCACCCGCTGGCCTTCGGGCACCATATCGAGATTATCGACGAAGATGGCGCCCTCCCGCTCGAGCGCCTCGAGCACGAAGCGATTGTGCACGATCTGATGGCGCACGTAGAGTGGTCGGCCATATTCGCGCAGCGCACTGCGTACCGCTTCGACCGCGCGATCGACGCCCGCGCAGAAACCGCGCGGTTCCGCAAGGATGATTTTCTCGACCGAGGTCCGTTCAGGCAGCATATGGTTCGATTATCCGTTCATGGGCTGACCGGTCAACGCGCCGCCGGCAAGCCGCACGCCGGCGCCGCGAGCGCGACGGACCGCAACCGCGTCGATAAAACCGGCATTTTCTAATGCCGATGCAGTTCCGGTGGATGCGAAGTCTGACAGCCAATCCAGACCTCGCCGCCCTCGAAGTGCTCCTTCTTCCAGATCGGCACGATTTCCTTCAGCCGGTCGATCGCGAAACGGCAGGCTTCGAACGCCTCCCCGCGATGAGCCGCCGCCACGGCGATCGCGACCGAGATCTCACCGATCGCGACCACCCCGACGCGATGACGGATGGCGATCCTGATGATCGGCCAGCGCCTGCCCGCCTCATGCGCCAGCTTGCGCATCTCGAGCAGCGCCATCGGCTCGTAAGCCTCGTACTCGAGTCGCGTCACGCGCCGCCCGCTGTTGGTCGCCCGGGTGGTGCCGGCGAAGCTCACGATGGCACCCGCCGAGGGATCGGCAACTTCGCGCTCGAGGGCCACCGGATCGATCGCTTCACGCCCGATTGCGATTGAACCGATCCAGGGCGGGTCGTCGAGGCCGCCGCTGACCGGCGGAATAAAGGCAACCTCGTCGTGGTCCCGCGGACAGTAGTCGGCGGTCACGTATTCGTGATTGACGGCGTATGCAATACCGTCGCGATGACCTCCCAGACCCGGGTACTCGGCCAGAAGCCGGCCCCAGATTTCGCTTAAGCTCGTGCCGCTGGGATATTCACGCTCGATCGCGGCGACGCCGGCACGCTCGCGCAGCGTCGCAAAGAGTTTAATGGTGATCCGATTCATGTCCGAGTTTGAGCAGATGCGCCATATGGCCGAGTTCCGGAATCAAGAGCTTCTCCATCGCCAACCGGCAGGCATCGGGGGAGCCAGGCAGGGCCACCACGATACGGCCATGAGCGATTCCTGCCAAAGCCCGACTCAGGAACGCCGCCGCCCCAATCTCATTGTAGGATAACATCCGAAACAGCTCACCGAAGCCTTCGAGCTCCTTATGTAACAGGGGACGAAGCGCTTCGACCGTGGCGTCGCGCGCCGCGATTCCGGTGCCCCCGCTGACGATAATCAACTCGGCCTGCGAGAGCTGTTCAATCACTACCGGTCGGATGCGTTCGGGCTCGTCGGGCACAATCGCGTGGTAGGTGATCAGATGCCCGGCCTGTTCGAGCAGTTCGCGAATGAGACGGCCGCTGTCGTCGCTAAGCTCGGTGCGCGTATCGCTGGCCGTGATCACCGCGGCGCGCAGCCGCAGCTTTTTACCCTGATGATGGTGATGCTCATGACCAGTCATAATCGGCCGAGCGATGGTCGTCGCACGTCCGCCTCATGATACGCTGCGCCGGAACCCGATCGCCAGTCCGCCAGGAGATGAGCCCCCGGCATGGTCGCTTCGACTGCATCAGAGCAGAACCGTCAAGGATACCCGGACAATGTCGATCCCGCGCGCGGCGCCGCGCCGGTTCCGGCTGAATGCTACAACCTGGTGGTGGTGGGTGCCGGGACCGCCGGTCTCGTCGCCGCGGCCGGAGCCGCCGCGCTCGGTGCCCGGGTCGCACTGCTTGAGCGTCACCTGATGGGCGGGGACTGTCTGAACTACGGATGCGTACCTTCTAAATCCCTTTTAAGCGCCGCACGCGCGGTTCATGACGCGCATCGCGCCGCGCGCCTGGGCATCGCGGCTGAAGCTGACGCCCCGGCTGACTTCGCCCGGGCGATGGCCCGGATGCGCCGAATTCGCGCCGATCTGAGCATCCATGATTCCGTCGCGCGCTTCGCGAGTCTCGGCGTTGACCTCTTCCATGGCCACGCTCGCTTCAGCGGTCCCGATAGCGTCGACGTCAATGGTCAGCGGCTGCGCTTCCGCCGCGCGCTCATCGCGACCGGCGCCCGCGCCGCGGCGCCCCCGATTCCGGGTCTGGCTCAAGCCGGTTATCTCACCAATGAGACGATATTCTCGCTCGACCGGCTGCCGCGGCGGCTGGCGGTAATCGGCGGCGGTCCGCTCGGATGCGAACTGGCGCAGGCGGTCCGTCGTCTGGGCTCGGAGGTCACGCTGCTGGAAGCGATGCCGCGAATCCTGCCGCGCGAAGACGCCGACGCCGCCGCCCGCCTCACAACCGCCTTGCAGCGCGAGGGCGTCGAGATCGTCACCGCAGCCGCGATCGCGTCGGTCGAAGCGCGTGGCGACGGCAAGCTCCTGCGCTTTAAGCTCAATGGCGCTGGCGAAGAGCTCATTGTCGATGAAATCCTGGCCGGCGTCGGCCGCGCTCCCAATCTCGCCGACCTCGGACTCGAAGCCGCCGGGGTCGCCTTCACTTCCGACGGCATCACGGTCGATGACTACCTGCGCACGAGCAATCGGCGAATCTTCGCGGCGGGCGACGTCTGCTCGTCGTTGAAGTTCACACACGCAGCCGATGCGATGGCGCGAATCGTCTTGCGCAATGCGCTGTTCTTTGGTCGCGCTCGGCTCAGCGCATTAACCATCCCATGGTGCATCTACACCGATCCGGAAATCGCCCAGGTCGGACTCACCGCCGATGAAGCAACCCGGCGCGGCATCGGTTTCCGCACTCTCGTGCAGGAGCTGAACGGAGTTGATCGGGCGGTAATCGACGGTGATGCGGACGGTTTCGTCAAGGTTCACGTCGGCGCGCGCAACGACCTGATGCTGGGCGCGACGATCGTCGCGCCGCACGCCGGCGAGATGATTGGTGAGCTGACGCTCGCGATCCAGCATCGCCTCGGCTTGAAGATCCTCGCGGACGCGATTCATCCGTATCCGACCTATGGCGAGGCGCTTCGCAAGCTCGGCGATTCATATAATCGTTCGCGGCTGACGCCGGGTGTCAGGCGCCTGCTGGCCGCGCTGATGACCTGGCGGCGACGCCTGTAGTGCCGCGACTAGCGGCCCGGCGAGACGCCCTCGGCCTGGTCCGCGCGCAGGGCGGGTTGTCGCGCGGGCGCCGACACCTTGCCGAGCGGCAGCAGACTCAGTTCGGCGGCGGCCTGCTCCACGATCCGATAGGCACGACCCATCGAGCCGCCCAGCTCCGTGAGCGCGCAGACCGCGAGCGCCACCGCACCCATGGCACAGGCAATCGCTATTTCGGGAGCTCCCAGGACCAGCGCCGCGACCGCCGCAATGAGGCTTCCCAGCAGTCCGATTCTGCTGGTCCACAAGAGTCGGGCGCGCACCGCCACGTGAGTCTTGATGCGATTTCCGCTGTGCTCCTCGTCCGCCGTCTTGATCCGCGTCTGGGTAAGCGCGCCGGGTTCGAGTACCAGGTCGGCGTCAGTCCAGCCCGACCCCGGCAACGCCGGCCGTCCCGACTGGGCAAACCGCTGCGCGATACGCTCCAGCAGTTGGTCGCGCGTCGTCCAGACCTCGTTCCAGTAGGTCAGGCGCAGCGCGCGATCGGCAAGGTCGAGGGTCGCGCGCTGGCGCGGCGGAGCGTCCGGTCCGGCCGCGGCGGCCGCGCTCTTCCGATATCGATAGCGGGCGAGCGTTCGGACGATGGGGCCGGTCAAAGCCAGGTAAGCGATGAGTGTCCGCGCGACGATCCCGCGATGGCCACGCTCGAGCGGCGCCCGCGCCGCGTAATAGATCGCCCACAGGGGACCGAGCGTGAGCAAAAGCAGACACGGCCAGAGCATGATTCCCGCGGTCCAGCATAGCGCCGCGAGACCGATCACCGCCGCATCCCATTCCGCGGTCAGTGGCAGAACCTGCAGGATGCTGAGCGGCTTCTCCGCGATCGTTGGCAGAGCGTGCGGCTTCCTCACCCATCCGATACGCCGCCGGTCGCCCCCGGGGATCGTCCGCGCCAAACCAGGGATTGTTCCGCGCCAGCTTATCTGACCCAGCGCGTTGAAGCGCTCGGGATATTTCAGGAAGAGCATCGCCTCCGCTTTGCCGTAGCCGCGCTGCTGACCGTAGTAGGCGCGGATCGTGTTGCGCCGAAAATGCCAGACGAAGGCGGCGGGACAAAAGCCGAGCGCAAAGCCCGCATCGAGCAGCCGCCAACAGATATCGACGTCGTCGCCCGCCGCGGTGAACTGCGGATCGAAACCACCGATCGCTTCCAGCGCCGCCTTGCGATAAACCATATTGCATCCGGCGAGATGCTCGGCGCGATCGTCGCCGGTCAGGACGTGGCATGGGGCGCCGGGGGAGGCCGCGCAGCACGCTTCGATCCACCCTTCCTCGTGCGGCGCATAGTTCGGTCCGCCGCAACCGTCAAAGCCCTGCTCGCGCATCGCCCGCACCATCAGGGTCAGCCAGTGCGGATCCACCACGCAGTCGGAATCGGTATAGGCGATGAGCTCGCCGCGAGCGGCGCGCATGCCGACGTTGCGGGCGACGCTCAAGCCCTTATTGGTTTGCCGAATCAGGCGAAACTCGGGAAAATCCATGGCGATCGCCGCGGTCGTATCGCGCGAACCATCATCGACGATCACCACTTCGAAATTGGGATAGTCGAGTTTCCGCAGCGACTCGAGACAGGGGCGCATCGTGCGCTCGGCGTTGTAGGCGCAGATCACCACCGAGACCATCGGCGGGGCGGCGGGTTGCGGCGGACAGGCGCCGTTAAGCGTGACGAACGGAAGGAGCTCCCCGGCGCTCAGTGTCCGCAGTCCCAGCCATCCAGACGATGCCACTGGCCGCATCACCGGCGCCACTACTCCTGCGGCCCCAAGGCCGAAGGCGCAGGCCACCAACTCATCTTGCCCGGGGAGCCCCGCGCTGAATTCGAGCACTAAGGGACGAGCTTCAGCGAGGTTATGAAGTTTTACCGCGTACGCGCTTAATTCCGACGGTGCCAGCTCCGGCAGCCGCACGTAGATGAAATCCTCTTCCAGCAAAGACAGCGCGATAGTGGACGGACGATGGCTAATTGCCACCAGCCGATCCGGATCGGCCCGCCGGATGATTCCCAACAATCGCGCAAGACGCCGGCGGACGCGCTCGACCCCGTCGGCGCGCAGGCGATCGCCAGTGACTGCGCAATCCAGCAGGTAGCCCATCACGGCCGGGCTCAGCCGCAATTGATTAACCTGCGCCGCCACGCGCGAGCGCAGCGCGCGAAACTGCGAACGCTCCACCAGTTCCTCGTACGCGACCGCGAATTCGATCAGCAACTTGAGGGAGGCCGAAGCAGCCAGTCCGAGCACCGGCGAACGGTCGCCACCACTAAAGGCCTGCTCCGAATTCAGCACCAGGCCGGTGGTGTGCCCCTCGCTGAGGGCGCTGAGGCGCTGGCGCAACTCGATCTTACTGGCAAAGTCAGCCGCGCCCTGCGGTAATTCCAGGCGCATCGCCTTGAAGAAGAACTTGGTCCCCGCGCGCGAGAAGAACTTGGCGGCGGCCTGAATCGGAGCCTGAGTCTCGAGCATAACGGTCGATCGCCAAACGCCAAAGGTGTGCCATCGCCGGTTCTCAAGGGTTTCCGCGCTTCATGCCCAGACCAAGCGATTTTCGATAACACGGCCGCAACGAATTGGGATGCAGCTTTTGACGATTTGAGGAAATGCGACTACGGTTACTCCCCGAAACATGAGTTGCTTGACCCGCAGGTTTTTGCATCTTGCGTGAGAGACCCTTGAGATTTATATTGCATTATGCAAAACCTGATGAGACCGGCTGAGCTTTCTGCTAAACCGGCCAAAGGGGTCCTCGATGCCCATGCTCACAACTCCTCGCCTCTGCACTCCCCGCACCGGCCGACGCGCCGGCCATCGTATGCTGACTGACTGCCGCGGCGCGATTCCTCAACATTCTGCGACCGACGATGTCATCGAGGCCGAGCCGGTCGAACTAGAAGTGATTCGCCGGCAGCTTGGCGTGATCGAGCACATGGTCGCCCAGCTTTTCGGCGCCTCCTATGGTCGGGATGAGGCCGGGATGGCGGCGCGCGCGGCGGCCGCCGACGTTATCGACCTCGACTTCGACCAAATCGTCGAGGAGTGGTGTCAATCGATTGAGCGGGCCTTTGGCGATCTCAGCCCTGATCGCGAGTTGATGGCCAACGCGCTGGTGCGCTTCGTTGCCCATCTGCGCGATCCCTCGGATCTGCGTACCTATGTTTACCTGCGTCGCCATTGTCAGCAGGGGATGCTGGCGGAAGCGGAACCCTCCGAATTCAACATTTTCCATATCGCGCTCAAGCAGGTAATCCTCGACCACGTGCATGCGCGGGTCCGCAGCCGTTGGGCCCAGCGGGTGCGCGATACGGTGGTCGCGGCCATCGATGAACGACGTTTGATGGTCGCGCAGTTCTATATCGAGTCGCGCGAGCAGGCGCTGAAGGCGTCGGAGGAGAAATATCGCAATTCGATCGACCACGCGCCCGATCCCATGTACGAGCTGGATCCCGATACCCTGGTCGTGATGGCGGCCAACACTGCGGCCTGCGAGCTCCATGGCATCCGCCCGGAGAACCGCGAAGCGTGCCTTATCGGCAAGCCGCTCACCGAGTTTGAACCGCCGGAGAAGCGGCCGGGCGTCCTCAAGCATATCGAAGCGGTCAAGGCGCATGGCTCCGACCGCGTGCTCGATATCGAAATTGGCGGACGGTTTTTCGACGTGCATTCGGCGCTGATTCCCGCCGGCAGCCGGCGCTTTATCCAGATGATTCTGCGCGATGTGACCGAACGTCACGAAATGCTCGATTCGCTGGTCAAGGCGGAGCGGCTGGCGGCGGCCGGAACTTTTGCCAGCGGCGTCGCCCATGAGGTCAACAATCCGCTCGCCTCGATCTCCTCGCTGGTGCAATCCCTGATGCCGCAGGAGACCGACCCTGACCGGCTGAGCGCACTGCGGACCATCGTCTCGCAGATCACACGCATCTCGACAACGCTCAAGGACCTCGTCAATTTTGCGCGACCGGCGCCGGCCGAACGGCGTCCACTCGATCTCAACGCGGTAATCAACGAAACGCTGCGGCTCGTCGCTTACAACCGCCGCTTCGACGGCATCCGCATCGACGCCGCGCTCGCCCACGATCTCGCGCCGGCGCTCGCCGACCACAATGGTATCCAGCAGGTCCTGCTCAATCTTTTGATCAATGCGGCGGACGCGACCGTCAACGGCTCCGGCCGGATCGAGGTGGTGACGGCCAACCAGCGCTCACCGCTCGGGGAACCGCGCGTGCTGATGCGCGTCAGCGACAATGGCTGCGGTATCGCTCCGGAAAACCTGCAGCGCGTCTTCGATCCTTTCTTTACCACCAAGGCGGTAGGTTCGGGCATGGGCCTCGGCCTATCGATTTGTCAAAGCATCGTGCTGAGCAATCAGGGCACGATCAAAGTCGAAAGTCAGCTCGGTAAGGGCACCACCGTGACGATCTGCCTGCCCGTCCCGGGCGAGGAGAGCGTCGGCCGGGCGCCGGGCGCCGCGGCAAGTCTGCAATGAGCACCAACGGTAACAATCCTGAATGGCCGCGCGAAGTCGAAGCCGGCCCATACCGCATCCTGGTGGTCGAGGACGAGCAGTTGATGCGGTCGATTATCGTCCAACTGCTGCGCAGCGACACCTATGAGGTGCTCGAGGCGGGCGATCCGGAAGCCGCGATGGCCATCTTTGAACGCGAGAAGATCGACCTCGCCATCCTCGATCTCAATCTGACCTCGAGCCAGAACGGCCTGGATCTGCTCGGCAAGATGCGCGACGTCGATCCGGAAATGATGGGCATCATCGTCACCGCCTATGCCAGCGTGGAATCGGCGGTCGAGGCGCTGCGCAAGGGTGCCTATGACTACATCACCAAGCCGTTCGCCAACGATCATCTGAAGGCGGTGGTGCGCAACGCCCTCGCCCAGAAAGCGCTCTTCCGCGAGAATCGTTTCCTCCGCCGCGAGCTCCGCGAAAAGTACCGCTTCGAGAGCATCATCGGCAGTTGCGAGCCGATCAACCGGGTCTTCCGCGTCATGGAGAAGGTGGCGCGCACCGATTCGAGTGTCCTCATCACCGGCGAAAGCGGCACCGGCAAGGAACTCGTCGCCCGCGCGATCCACTTCAGTTCGGAACGGGCCAACAAGCGTTTTCTGCCGATCAACTGCGGCGCGCTGCCGGAAAATCTGCTCGAAAGCGAATTGTTCGGCTATCGGCGCGGCGCCTTTACCGGCGCGATGCAGGACAAGATCGGCCTGCTGAAGGCCGCCGACAAAGGCACGATCTTCTTCGATGAAATCGGCGATATGCCGCTCGCCCTGCAGGTCAAACTGTTGCGCGCCTTGCAGGAGCGCGAATGCTATCCGCTCGGCGCCAACGAACCCGTCAGTTTCGACGTCCGCGTGATCTGCGCGACCAACAAGGATTTGGAGAAGGAGGTGCGCGAGGGCCACTTCCGCGAGGAGCTGCTCTACCGCATCAACGTCATCGGCATCACGCTGCCCGCCCTGCGCGAGCGCCAGGATGATATCCCGCTGCTGGCCAACCATTTCCTGCGCAAGTACGAAAAACAGCTCGGCCGCGCACCCATGCGTTTTTCCAAGGATGCGATGCGTCTCATCCTGGCCTATTCGTGGCCGGGAAACGTGCGCGAGCTCGAAAATACGATCGAACGCGCGACCATCCTCGCCGAAACCAACGTGATTCAGAGCCATGACCTGCCGGAACGGATGCACCACAGCGGCGGCATCGAAGATCGCGGCTTTCACAGCGCCGCCACTCTCGAAGAGCTCGAACGCGAGCACATGCGGCGCGTACTGAACGACGTCAAGGGCGATAAGGTCCGCGCGGCGCAGGTTCTGGGGATCCATCTCTCGACGCTCTATCGGAAGATGCAGCGTTACCACCTCGAAAACGAGGGCCTCCAGCAGTCCACCGCCGCATGAGGACGACGCTTGGCGAGTCTGCCGAAATTACTGCCCACCCGCCTGCGCGACCTATGGCAGACGGCCGCCGCGGCCGGCCTCTCGCAGGCCGACTGCGCGTCGCGGCAACAACATGAACTCGAGCTCTGCGCGGCAACCTGGCGCGAGGCGCTCCGGTTGCCGAACGAGCCCGATCTCCTTCACAGCACGCTGGCCGAAATCGGGCGCTGGCGGAAAATCGACGACCTCGCCGAGGTCCGCCGTCGATGCGAACAGGCCCTGCAGACCCTCAAGCACGACTGGGAGCGCACCGTCGGACGTGGCAACGCCGCCGCGGTCGAGACCTACTACGATTCAGCGGACGCCTGTATCGAGGAGCTGATGTGGTGGCACACCTTAATCGACGACAACTCGCCGCTCGCCTATGTCGTCGCGCTGGAATTTGCCGAAGCGGCGCGCTGCCGTTCCTACCTCGACTTCGGTTCGGGCGTCGGCTCGGGCGCCCTGCTCTTCGCTCGCCACGGCTTCGATACGACCCTCGCGGATATCAGCAGCGTCCTGCTCGGCTTCTGTCGATGGCGCTTTGAACGCCGTGCCCTCACGGCGCGGTTTGTCGATCTCAAGGCTTCCACGTTGCCGCCATCCGCCTTTGACTTCATCACGGCGATGGACGTCTTCGAGCATCTGGTCGATCCGGTGGCGGTGGTCGATCAGCTTTACGCCAGCCTCACGCCCGGCGGCTACATCTTCGGGCGCTTCTCGGGAGAAGACGATGCCGACCGCCCTCAGCATATCGTGCACGATTTTCAGCCGGTCTTCGATCGCTTTGCCGAATTAGGTTGCCAAGAGGTGTTTCACGACGACTGGCTCTGGGGCCATCAGGCATTCCAGAAGCCGACTGGATGATCGGCCCTAAAGGCAGCGCTCGATAATGGCGAAGGCCTCGGCCAGTTCGTCTTCGCTGAGCACGGCGGCGGGCAGGAACAGACGGATACAGGCGGGATCGTGACCGCCGTAATAGAGCACCAACCCGGCCGCGAAACAGCGCTGGATAAACTCGCGCGTCGCGGTGAGGCGGCCGTCTCCGAGGCGAAACGCGATCATCGCGCCGACGCCGTCGATATGCGAGATCAGACCCGGCCGCTGCCGGCTCAGCCGCTCGAGATGCTCGCGGGTCAGCGACTCGAAGCGTTTGACGCGTCCGGCGGGTCCCAGGATGCCTTCGGTCGTGAGCTTTTCGATGATCCGGACAGCCACGGCCATCGGCACCGTCGCGCCGGAATAGGTGCCGGAGATAAGCGCCGGATCCGGTGCAAGGCTTTTCCGAAAAAGCATCGCGCTGCCCTGAAAAACCTTGCCGATAGTGATCACGTCGGCGTAGTCGGCCAGCTCGAGCAGGTCGGTCGCAAACAGCTCGCCCGTCCGCGCAAAGGTCTGCACCTCATCGACCCAGATGACAATCCCGGCGCGCCGGCATTCCTCGAATAACGGAACGAAGAAGTCACGCGGGGCCGTCACGAAGCCCGCTTCGCCCTGCACCAGCTCGACGATGAAGGCAGCAAGCTGGTCGCCCTCGCGCGCGAGCAAGTCGCGGAGCGCGGCCAGGGTTTGGGCCGTCGAATGCGGATCAGCGCGATTGAAAAACGGCAGATAGCGGACGGGAAAGGTCTGCGGCTGGCCGACTCGATAATCCGGCCGGTCGGTAATTTCCGCCATCGCGCTGGTGCGGCCGTGAAAGCATCCGCGAAACGCGATAACGCCCGGACGGCCGTCGCGCTTCTGCCGCGCCAGCTTGAGCGCGTTCTCGTTCGCGTCGGCGCCGGAAAGCGAGAGCCAGCAGTGATCCATCCCGCGCGGCGCATGGGCGAGCAGGGTGCGCATCAGGCGGACATACTCGCGATTGAAGAGCAGATTGCCCTGCATCACGAGGTCGGAAGCGGCCGCGCGGACCGCGGTTTCGATTAAATCCAGATTGCCGTGACCAAAAAGATGGACGCCGATGCCCAGGGCGAAATCGAGCACCCAACGACCGTCAGCCAGCATCGCCCGCGCGCCGCGGCCGATGCCGGAACCGAGATATGGATAAAAGGCGGGGCGGCCGCGGAGCCCGGCGAGCTCGTCCAGCTCGGCGAGCATCTGCGACGCGGTCAGTGGTGGCTCGGGAGTGGCCTGCGCGGCCGCAATAGCCTCGCGAAGCAGCGCGAGGGCCCGCTCGAACTGCGGCCCGAAGGACATCCGCGCCCTACTTCAGCGCGCGCATCGAGAAGCCGCGTTCGTTGTAGCAGAGCAGCGAGCGCTTGCCCTGCAACACGGTCTCGAGCACGCATTCATGTCCCCAGAGCCGCTGCACGAACGCCAGAGTCTTCTCGGCATGTTCGAGCTGCAGGTCGCGCCCGTCGTGATAATGCTTCAGGTAAAGCGTGCGGGTGTGGCCGTAATCGGCGTCTTCAACCTTGATCACCGGAATCCATCCGGTGCCGACGTTTTTCAGCAGGGTCTCCTTGACCTTGCGCCAGCCCTCCTCGTCCGAGACCTTGTCGACCACCAATTCGTCGCCGCGCGCCTCGTACTCGAACATATCGAGTTCGCGCATCAGCTCCTCGGTCAGATAGCGGCGGAGAAATGAGGTATCGCGTTCTACCTCGCGCACCTCGAACAGCTTCTCGGTGCCGCTTTTGGTCGGCGCGCCGTACTTCCTGATTTCCTCAGGCGTCGGATTCTCGTGACGCCGGTAGATGTCCTCCCAGACCTTGAAGCCGAGGTGATACGGGTTTATCTGACCCGGGATCGGCCGCAGCACCTGGTTGTGCCGCACGAGAAATTCGAGATGCAGGCCCTGGTCGAGCTTGAGCGACTCGACGATTTTCTTGTGCCAGTAGCTGGCCCAGCCCTCGTTCATGATCTTGGTTTCCATCATGGGCAGGAAATACTTGGTTTCCTCGTCCACGATGGTCAGCAGGTCGCGTTCCCATTCGGCCAGAAAGGGATTGTGATCGCGGATGAAGAGCAGCAGATCTTCGTCGGGTTCGAGCGGCACGCGACGCGTTTCGGGCTCCTTGAACTCGGCGCGCGGATGGATGCGCTGAAAGGGATCGGGCCGCGGTTGCGCCTGCTCGATCGCGCGTTCGACCTGCTCTTCGCGGCTGAGCTTGCGGATCGACAGATTGCGCCGACAGGTAAAGGCGAGCGCATGCGCCGCATCGAGGATACGCTCCACCTTTTCGATGCCAATCGAAGGATCCTCGGTATAGCGCCGCACCCGCAAAGCGTGAGCCTTGAAGGTCTCGATCGTCAGTTCGGCCCGAGTCGCCGAAGTAAAGGTAAAATTGTTCTTGAAAAAATCATTGTGACCATAAACATGCGCGATCGTGAGAATCTGCAGGAGCAGCGAATTGTCGCGCATGAGGTAGGCGATCGCCGGATTCGAGTTGATCACCATCTCGTACGGCAGACCGCTGACCCCGTAATCGTACAGCGTCTTCAGTTTTTCATAGGACTTGCCGTACGACCAATGCGGATAATGCGACGGCATCCCGGAATACGCCATGTACCCGAGCATCCCGTTGTGGTCGCAAATCTCGAATTCCTGCGGATACCAACTGAGGCCGAACTCGGCGGCCTTCTCGCGAATCCGCGCATCCCAGTCGATCAATTCAGCGATTTCGTAATTGGCCATGGCTCAGTGCTTCACGGCTATGGGCGCGCCGGGCGCCACGCGAAAACGACCTGACTGCGCGCACGGCGACGCGCCGTCACGAGGCCTCCTTGATACGATCCTTGGAGAGGAACGCCTTGAACGACGGCCAGATGTCCTCCTTGCGTTCGATCAGCACCGCCTGGAAATTGGGCGCGTCGAGCCGGCGGAACACATTCAGCATCGAGGATTCATAATAGCGCGAGCCGAGCGGCTTGATTTCGCCGTAACCGAACAGATTGCAGACCTCGCACAATTCCTTGGCCGTCCGCAGCGCCGCGGGATTGTCGGAATCAAAATTATCGCCGTCGGAGCAGTGGAAGGCATAGATATTCCACAGCGACGGATGATACCGCTCGGCAATTATGTCCAGCGCCTTCTGATAACCCGAGGAAATGAACGTGCCGCCCGCTTCACCCTTGTGAAAGAACTCCTCCTCGGTGACCTCGGTCGCTTCCGTATGATGGCCGATGAAGACAATCTCGACGTTGCGATAACGGGTGGCGATAAACTGATAGAGCATGAAGAAGAAGCTGCGCGCGAGATACTTCTTCATCGTGTCCATCGAGCCCGACGTATCCATGATGCAGATGACTACGGCGTTGGAGTCTTCGCGCGTGTCGGTCTCGAGATGTTTGAAGCGGAGATCGTCCTGGTGAAACGGAAACCGCTTTTTGACCGCGACCGGAGGGGGTGTCGGCACAGTTTCCGGATTGTACGCGGTCTCGGCCGGCGGTTCGGCGGACGCGTCGGCGGCGGGCAGCGCCGCCTGATGGTGCCGGCTGCGTAGCGTCGCCATCATGCGCGTGACGCGCTGGCGCGCGGTGCGCCGCTTGTCGAGCCGGACGCGGATACCGACGTGGCGATAGCCCTTGCGCTTGCTCGACAGATCGGACGGAATCTCGCGCAGCGTGCGGCGCTCGAGGTTCGGCAGCTCGAGATCCTCGAACATGATTTCGATTAGTTCTTCGAGCGAAACGTCGGTCTCGTAATAATCGACGCCGGGCTGATCGCCCGCCTTGCCGTCACCCTTGCCCTGCCCCTCCTTGCCGGCCTTGCCCACCACCTGTCCGGGCTGCGTATTGCCGTCGCCGGTGCCGACGCCGGGCGCATTCTCGCCATAGATGAAGCGGTATTCCTTGACCCCACGCAGGGGCACTTTGATGAGCTTGTCGCGGTTTTTCCCGATAATCGATTCTTCGGCGATGATGTCGGCGATATTCTCGCGGATCGACTCGCGGACCTTCTCGCGATGGCGCAGGCGGTCGCCGGCGGAGCGATCCGAACGCTCGGCATCAGAGGGACGATATTCGCGAAAGATGGTATCGCTCATGGCTCATGCTCGTGATGTCAGCTCAGATTATAGCGCTTCGCGCGGTCCGATGCGCCGTCAATCCGCGATTCCCCGTTGCGGCGGCGCGGCCTGCGCTCGCGGTGATGACAGATGCCGGAGCTCATCAGCTTTGGTCATCCCGAGGGTTGCGGCGAGTTTCTCACAACTGTCCCGGTTCACCGCTAACGCCGACCTCGAAGGTTGGTGACGGACTGGCCATGATTTACACGTCGCGGCGCGCGCGGCGCCGCCTCCTCATGGGCCGCACAGACATGGGATTCTCCGCCTGGCGCGGAATGACAGATGCGGTTCGAAGCTAATCCGTGTCATTTCGCGCGCAGCGAGGAGCAATCCCGATGGCTATTTCTATCGCGATTTACGGTACCGCACGATCGCGACGGCTCAATCCTTCCACAGGTTGTTGGCGGCGTACTTCAGGACGACGTCAACGCAGGATTCGCAGTAGCCGTTCTCGAGCAGGTTCCTGACCATAGCATTGTACTTCTCGCTCTGTTCCTCGTCGCGGGTCCGCGCCTTGGTGATGATCCGCGAGATATCGCGCACCGAGGTCATCAGCTTTTTCTCGATCGCTTCCTTGAGCGGTTCGTAGCTGCGATAGCTCACCTTCTCGCCGCGCCGTGACGACGCCCACAGGTAGGCGATCACCTCCTGGCGGAAGCCTTCGGCGGCCGAGCCGATAATCGCGATCTGCTCTTCGATCGACTTGAGGAAGCCTTCGTCGGGCGAGAGCTCCTCCTTGGTATTGCGATCGCGAACCTTGGTCTTGTTGACGTAGGCCTCGGCGTGGTCGAGGTAGTTCTGGAAGAGCGCCTCGGCCTGTTCCTGGTAGGAGAAGACGAACGCGCGCGTGATCTCTTTCTCCAGCAGATCGAGGTATTCCTTGTGCAGCGTGTCCTGGAGGAATTCGAGATACTGCTTGCGCGTGTCGTCCGGCAGATCGGCCTCCTTGGTCATCGAGATCAACGCCTCGCGAACATTGATCGGATTGATGCAGTTGCCGGTGACATTGTCGGACAGCGCGTTGTCGAGCGCCTTCATGATGAAGCGCGTGGAAATGCCGCTCATCCCTTCGCGCTTGGTGTCGTCCTTGAGTTCCTGCACGTCGATCTTCTTGGTGCGCCCTTTCTCGACCACTTCCTCGCCGTTGTAAAGGCGCAGCTTGGTCATGAGGTCGCATTTCGACGTCGGCTCGAGGCGCGAGAGAATCGCGAACATCGAGGCAAGCTCGAGCGTATGCGGCGCCACGTGCGCGCGGAAATCCGAATTCTTGATGATCTTCTGATAGATCTTGACCTCTTCCGAGAGCCGCAGATTGTACGGCACCTTGACCACCACGATACGATCGAGAATCGCTTCGTTGGTGTGATCCGCCTTGAACTTCTGCCACTCCGCCTCGTTCGAGTGCGCGATGATGCAGGTGTCGACGTAAACCATGCCGTGGCGGCCGGGAGCCGGAATGACCTTCTCCTGGGTCGCGGTGATCATCGCATGGAGATATTCGGTCTCGTTCTTGAAGACTTCGATAAACTCGACAATCCCGCGGTTCCCGACGTTGAGCGCGCCGTTGAGTTCGAGCACGCGCGGATCGCCTTCGGAATACTGGTCGAGCTTCGAGATATCCTCGGAGCCGATCAGCACCGAAGTGTCCTGGTTGTTGGGATCGACCGGCGGCACCACTCCGATACCCACGCGATTGCGCTTGGAGAAGTTGCGGGTCTCGACCGGAAACTCTTCGTACTTGAGCTGAAACTCCTCCTTGAGGCGATAGCGGCAGACCGGGCACAAGTCGCCCTCGATATTGACGCCGAGCATCTTTTCGAACTCGCGCCGTAGATGGCGCGGGATCAGATGGAGCGGCTCTTCGTGCATCGGGCAACCCTCGATCGCATAGACCGGGGGCGCCTGTTCGAGGCCGCGTTGAATCCGCTCGACCAGCGAACTCTTACCGGATCCGACCGGGCCCATCAGGTAGAGCACCTGCCGGCTCTCCTCGCCCTTGAGCGAAGCGGAATGGAAATAGCGCACGATTTGGGCAATCGTGCGTTCGATGCCGAAAAATTCGTCAGCGAAAAAATTATAGACCTTGATCGGCTCGTCTTTATAAAGACGCTTGGTCCGCGGATCATCGCTATCGATGATGTTCCGCATCCCCGTGCTCATGATCATGTCATAGATCCGTGCATGCGCCATTTTGGCCAGCGTCGGATCGGACTTAACTACCTCGAGATAGTCCAACAAGGTCCCGCGCCATTGCTTGGATTCCCGTTCCGCGCGATCTCGTTTGATTACCTGTTCGAACGTCAGCGCCTCCGCCATTACCCGACTCCCTTGGTTATGCGACGGCCGCGTCCCCCATGGAACGCTGTCCGAAGAAGCCCAATCAACTTAGTAAAAGATGTTTTGATGACACTTAACCCGATTACGAGTATAAGGACGGCTGTCAAAGTGACGCAATAACGAATATCGGCGAAACCTCAGGCTGTCCACAGTTCTTTTGGTCCTTCACAGGATCCTTTCTTAAGCCGCGACACCCCCTTTTGAGAGACGTTTTTCTTATACAAGCAATTCAAGTGCCGCTCGGATGAGCGACCGTCAACGATTCACCGAGGCTCAGGCGTCCGTGTTCGTTGATCGGGCGCGCAGCATAGGCGGTGTCATCATGGGCGAAGGAAATCCACCATCGCCCGTCGACCGCCCGGCCGAGATACTGCGCCTTCTGCTCCATCGTCGTCAGCGCGTCGAGATCGAAGGCCTGATTCCACGGCCCGCGCATATGCGATCGCGTCGGCACGATATCGGCCAGATGCGCAAACGCCTGCCCGCTCGATTCAACGATAACAATCTGATGGTCGTACGTGTGCCCGCCGGTCACCCGGGCCGTCACACCCGGCACGAGTTCCGTATCGCCCCGAATCGGTTCGAGCAGTCCTCCGAGCGGCGTGAGGCACTCCTCGATATGGCGATAAGCCGCGCGCAGCCGTTCGTTAGACGAGTGGCGCGCGACCTCGACCTCGCCCTGCTGCACCATCACCCGAGCGCGCGGAAAGGCCGGCTCGGCGACACCGCTTTGCCGCATCCGGATGATACCGCCGCAATGGTCAAAATGCAGATGCGACAGCAGCACGTGCGTGATATCGCCCGGCTCCATGCCGATCTTCGCGAGCCCGTCGAGCAGCCAACCGTCGCCATGATCGAAGATCCGCCGCTCGACCGGCCGCAGGCGATTGCCGATACCGGTATCAACGAGGATGGCTTGGGAGCCCTTCAGGATAAGCGGACAGGTGAGATTCAGCCTGATACGGTTCTGCTCGTCGGGTGGATGGGCGCGCTGCCATAGTTCGCGCGGGACGACGCCAAACATGCAGCCGCCGTCGTTGCGCCAGAGCCCATCGGTAAGAAAGGCTATCGTAAATTCGCCGATCTGAAGCCTGGGCGGTGTCTCCATAAGTTTCGGTCAGCCGAACGCGCGCGCTCACCCGCTCAAGGTTCGCATTAGATGCCGGCGAGCCACAAGCCCAGGATAACGCCCAGGGCGCCAGCGCCGACGATCACCAGATAGCGGCGCGTCAACCGGCGCAGCAGCGCCGCCGCGCGCTGCGGCCCGTCGCCGGGCGACGGCTGAAACGCCGCGGTGAGCGTCGCCGCACTGACCTGAGCGGCGGCCATCAGGGCAAGCAGCGCGACCTTACACGCCAGGATCCACAAAAACTGCGCCGGCGGCGTCCCACGCCGGGCCTGAATGACGAAGAACAGGTTGCCGATTCCCGTGATCGGCACCAGGGCCGCGCAGGCGAGGCCCACACGATTGAGGCGCGGCGCGACGCGATCGACGAAGCTCGCCGCTTCCGTCTCCGAGTTCAGCGCGGCCGACGCCAGCAGGACGCCCGCACAGAGCGCGACCCATCCGACCCCGCACAGGACGTGAACGCCCAGCACCAGGCTTCGGATCGGCATGACGGTTGGGCGAAACTCAGCCCGGTCGCATCCCTGGAGTCACGGCGATGCGGCCGAGCTGACGCAATTGATTATTCGACTTCCTGCTGCGACTGGAGCTGCTGAATCTGGCGGCGCTGATTCTCGATCTCCTGCTGCTGCTGCGACAACTGCGATTGGGTTTGCGCCTGCTGGGTCTCCTGGTTCTGGAGATAATTGCCGACCGCGAAGCCGCCGGCGGTGCCGATCGCGCCACCGATCGCAGCGCCGGCACCCGGGGCACCGACGGCCGCACCGATAATCGCGCCGGTTCCGGCGCCGACCAGGGCGCCGATACCGGTGCCTTTCTCGCGGGTGGTCAGCGGCTGCCCGGAGCATCCCACCGCACCTGCCAGAAGCACCAGCGCGATTACGCAGACGACGCCCTTTTTAGCCCAGTTCATCCCGAAATCCTCCCACTTGTTTGACCGCGATGGACAGACTGCGCCGCGCCACTCATTGCTGAGTCTGTGCCGCCGGCGCCTCCCGTTCAGGCAAACCGGCGATGGACTTGCCGCTCTCGTTGGCCAGCGCCAGACCCGGATGCCCGTCGGCGAGGACGTGGAGCTCGGCGCGGTCCCGGCCTTCCTGGTCGAACAGCGCGAGCGCCGGCGAACCGTTGGTCGCCACGCCCAACCCGGCGCGCGCGCGGCCGCTGTTCGGGTCGTAGAGGGTCAGGCTGGCTTCGTTCGTCGGACTGACGGTCAACCCGGCCATCAGCTTGTCGCTCGGCCCATAAACGGTGACGCCGTTGCGGCCGCCCGGCACTTCCCCCATCAGCACGCGCTTGTCGCCGGCCTTGTCGTAGAAGCTGATAGTCGCGATACCGTCGCGCGTGACGCGATACTCGGCGTCATCGCGGCCCGCACCATCAAATAGAATCAGGTCAGCGACACCGTTGTCGGTCACTTCGAGCGACGCGCGGCGATTGCCGTCGGTATCGACGAGTTCGAATTTCTCGGCGCGCACCACATGCATCGCCCGCGCCGCGCCGGCTACTCCCGGCGTCAATTGCGTCGCGATAATGCCTCCGAGGAAACCACCGCCCAGAGCCAGCACGGCGTAGATCGAGTTCCGGTTCAAGTGCATGAAGATAACCTCGCCTGTTTCCGCAATTTAGGGTTCATAGCTTCTTATCTTCCCCTCTAAGAATCAACCGAATCTTTATGAAAGAGGGCAGAGTTAGCCAAAAACGGCCTTCGGCCTGGTGTTCTATAACTATGGCCCTGCTGACGAGGCGCGGGGCGGCGGCGCTCAGCGCGAGAATCGCCGCGTCGGCCTGATCGAGCGTGCGGGCGCACGCGGCGCCGTCGAGACCAAGCCGCGCGGCAAGGGTCGTGACGACCGCGAGACGCGCATTGAGCGCGGCACGCCGATCGGCGGCTTTAACTTTCGAGGGCAGATGCCGGTTGCCGTGCCAGAGGCGGAACTGCAGGTCGGGAAAGCCTTCGTAGCAGCGGACCCCGATGCGTTCGAGCGCACGATAGACTGCAAAGCCGACGATCATGAACCGAGTGAAAGTTCCACCGCCGGGATCGCCCTGCGGTCGGGCCCGCCGCGTCGCGAACATCGCGGAGCCCAGCGCGCGCAGATGGGGTTTGCAGCGCACCGCCGAAATCTGCCCGAGAAAGTAGGCGAGCGGCGGTGTCGGAAACATCGCGAGGCTGAGCCGCGTGAGACCCGCCGTCCGCACGTCGGCCGCGAGCCGCCGCAGCCGCTCATCGATCAAGCGGCCAGGAACGACGGGGACGCGGAAGCGCAGCGCGGATTGAGAACTATCGAGGTCGCGCGGCCATCGCGGCGAATCGACCAGCGCGAGCGCCGCATCCGCGCATCCGTCGAAGATCGGCTCTAGCCGCCGCGTGAGATCGTCAAGCGGGTCGACCTCGCCGTCCGTCGCGATCGCGCGCACATCGAGACGCGCGAACTCGATCCGGCGCCGCCTGCGGTCGACGATCGCAAAATCGAGAAAATCCTCGCCGACGTCAATTCCGGCAATGAACCTGGGCAGCCGCGCGCGATAGCCGCGCGCCTCAGCGTTGGACGGAACGGTCGACGTCAAACGGTCGCGCGGCGCAGTCTGTTGCTTGCCCATGCTTGCCGACCCAGGACGCGAATGACAAAGATAGACTTCGCAGTAAACCCCGGCGGAGTTAATCATGGCAATCAAACAGGCAACGCCTCCGGAGGCCCATCAGGCGCTCGCGCAAAATCCTCAGGCGGTTTATCTCGACGTCAGAACCGAAGAGGAGTTCGCACAGGGTCATCCGGCGGGGGCAATCAATATCCCGGTGGTTTTTTTACGCGCCGGCGCCCCGCCGCAGCCGAATCCGGATTTTCTGCGGGTCGCCGAGAGGCTTCTGCCGAAAGATAAAGCGGTCGTCGTCGGATGCATGTCCGGGATGCGATCGCAGCGCGCCTGCGAAATCCTCGAAGAGGCGGGCTGGGGCGATCTGACCAACGTCCGCGGCGGGTTCGGCGGTCAGCGCGATCCGTCAGGCGCGGTGATTGTCGAAGGCTGGCGCGACGCCGGACTGCCGATCGCGCGCGATCCGGACGCCGCCTACTCCGCGTTGAAGAGCAAGGCGGGACTCTGATGCCGATTCGACTGACCCGGATCTATACCCGCACCGGCGACAAGGGACTGACGGCGCTGGTCGGCGGCAAGCGCGTACCGAAGGACTCGGGCCGTCTCGAGGCCTACGGAACCATTGACGAACTCAACGCCGTCATCGGCATCGTGCGGACCTATCTGCCCGATTATCGCGAGCGGATGGGCGCCGAATTCGACTGGTACAGCCATTCCCTGCGGCGCATCCAGAACGAACTGTTCGACGTCGGCAGCGAGCTCGCGACACCGCCGGAGAACGAGTACGAGGGGATGCATCACGTGGGCGCGGCCGAAACCCAACTGCTCGAGCAGGAAATGGATCGGATGCAGCGGGATCTCGAGCCCCTGAAATCATTCACCCTGCCGGGTGGCGGTGTGCTTAACGCCTTTCTCCATCAGGCGCGCACGGTCTGTCGCCGCGCGGAACGGGTCTGCTGGGCCCTAAGGCGCGACGAACCAATCAGTGACGGACTTATCGTCTATATCAATCGGCTGAGCGATCATCTGTTCGTGCAGTCGCGCTGGGTGGCGAAACGTCTGGACGAGCCGGAATTTCTCTGGGATCGCGGCCTGCGCCTGGCGCCCTCGGCTCGGCGAGCACGCCCCAAGTCCTGAACGGCGGCAACTTCCGACCCTGAGCTGCGGCGCCGCGTCGACTGCGCATTTCCGGGCGATTGCCGCTGGCGCCGGCGGGCTCGCCGTCGCTCAGAATTGCAAATTGCGGCCGCGATAGCGTCGGCTGTGGATACTGATCCGATATCGCGGCCGCGAAGCGACGGTCGCTGCGTCGATTGCGACCGGATCGCGCTAGGTGCTGGCGGCTTCAGCGCGCAGGGCCGTCGCGATCTCCTGGCTCAACTGCGCCAGCGCGCGACTGTGGGCCGCAGCCAGCGCCGCCAAACTGTCATCCTGTACCGGCTCGCTGACCCTCGTGCGTCCGCTGCGGGTGATCCGCGCGGCGACATCGCTGACGGTCCAGAAGGCTTCGAGCGCGGCAGCCTGTCCGGGCATCGATTCGAACTGCTGCACCTGAATCGACACGAGATAGCCGGGCGTCAGGTTCGGCAGGGGCGCCGTGGCCACGCTCGGAGTGCCCAGCAGGACGCTCAGATTCTCCGCCACGACCTGGGCGATATTATCGTTCAGCGGTTCGGCCCAGCGGTTGAATTCCTCGATTTGAACGCGGTTGCCGCCCGCCTCGGTGACCATCTGCGGCTGATCGACGGCCGCGGGAACCGTCACCGGAGCGACGAGCACAATCGCCGCAGGAAGCGGCGGAGAGCCGGGCGCCGCGGTCGCGTTGAGGGTGTAATAGTTGGGGGTAGCCGAACTGCCGCACGCCGAGAGCGTCAGTACGGCGAGCAAGGCCAGACTCGCGAGTCGCTTCATTTGGGACTCCCCGATTTGCCGCGCAGCAACGCCTCGGGATGCTGCTCAAGATAGTCGCTCAGGACGCGCAGCGAGCGGGCGGCGCGGGCAAACTCGCGCAGGGTGATATCGATCTGCTGCATCTGCGCGGAATTCGGCTGCACCAGGCCGTTGGCGCTCGCGATCGTCGCCCCCGCGCGCGCGAGGGTGGCATCGGCGTCGTTCAGCGTCCCGCGCGCGGTGACCAGCGTGAGATCGAGGTCCGACAGCGATCGCGCGAGATTATTGCCGATCGCCTGCAGCGGCATCTGATTGAGCTTTCGCAGGAGCTCCTGCGCGCTCGCCTCGGCCACTTCGAGCTGACCCGGGATGGTGGGCAGCCGGACCGGCTTCTGCGACCAATCGATTCGTGCCGGCGGCGCCGTGGGGAAGAAATCGAACGAGACGTAAAGCGAGCCGGTCAGCAGGCTGCCGCTGCGCAATTGCGCGCGCACGCCGTGGCTCACCAGCGAATCGATCAGTCGCCGGCGCGCCGTCTCGAGGTCGCCCGTCGTCGCCCCGAACACTTTGACCCCCAGCCTGCGCGGATCGAGATGAATCGTGACGGGGGTCGAGAAGGTGAAATTCTTGAGGTCGACCTGCGCGCGGACATCGGCCACTTCGCCGATTTCAATGCCGCGGAATTCGACCGGCGCACCGGCGCTCAGTCCCCGCACCGATTCGTTGAAAATCAGCTCGTAGGTCTGCGGATTCTGCGGCGGCGGTTGGAAGGCTTCGGCACGGTTGCCATAGAGCACGAAGGAGCTGTTGCCGGCGGCCAGCGGATGCGGTTGGTCGTCGGTCGGCGACTCGAAAGCGATCCCGCCGATCAGGATCGACAGAACCGATTGGGTTTGCAGTTTGAGCCCTGAAGCCGAGAGCGACATATCGATACCACTGGCGTGCCAGAAGCGACTGTCCGCCTCGACGAATTGATCATACGGCGCCTGGATGAAGATCTTGATATTAAGAAACTGGCCACCCCGGTCGAGTTGGTAGGCGGCGACCTGACCAACCTGCAGCCGGCGAAAAAATACCGGGGTGCCGAGGTCTAGCGAGCCGAGGTCGGCGGCCTTCAGATTATAGTAGGTTCCGGCGGTTTCGCCGGTCACGACCGGTTGCACGGCCAGCGCGGTGAACTCGCGGGATTGCTCAGACGCGACGCCCATTTTGACGCCGACGTAAGCGCCGGAGATAAGTGTCCCGAGCCCCGTGATGTTGGCGCCGGAAACCCGCGGTCGTACCACCCAGAACTCCGTATCCCGGGCCAGGAAGCTTTCGGTCTTCGGCGCCATCTGCGCCGTCGCCACGACGCGCTGATGATCCGCGGAAAGGCGGATTGAAACAATCGTTCCGATATCCACGCCGTTGTAGCGGATCCTGGTCTTGCCGGCTTCCATCCCTTCGGCCGTGTCGAAGATAATCGTGATCTGCGGTCCTTCGCTCAGCACGCGCGTGACGGCCACCCAGACGCCGATGAGCGCGGCGACGATCGGAATCACCCAGACCAGTGAAAAGCGACTTTTCTTCGGCACCGTGCGAGCGACGGGCGGATCTCCCTCAGGCATAGCCGGCCTCCTTGGTGGCAAACCCGCGCCCGATGGCCGGATCCCAAATCAACCGCGGATCAAATGATTCGACCGCCAGCATCGTCAGCACCACCACCGCGGCGAAAAAGACCAGGCCGGGACCGGGTTCGACCGACATCAGCGGCTGCAATTGAATTAGGGCGGCGGTGAAGGTGTCGACGAAGACGTCCACCATCGACCAGCGCCCGATAAACTCCACCGTGCGATAAAGTCTGACACGCTGATTAAAGCTTACGGCCGATCCGCGCTGGGCGGTGATCAGCAGGTAGGCCAGGGCCGCGATCTTGGCGCTGGGAATCACGATGCTCGCGACGAGGACGATCAGCGAAAGCGGCCAGCCGCGCGGCGACCACAGCAGGACAACACCCTGTAGAATCGTGTCCGAATCGGTCCCAGCATCGGTCGTCGTGCGCAGAACCGGCAGGAGGTTGGCCGGGACATAGCAGATCGCCGCGGCGATAAGGAACGCCCAGGCCCGCTGAAACGCTTCCGCCTTGCGGAATTCGATCGCCGCGCCGCAGCGCGGACAGCGGCCCGACTCTGCGCCGACCGGTTGTGAAACCAGGCCACATGTATCGCAGCGCTCGAGCCCGAGTTCCAACGCCGACCGGCCCACCGCGCGGCCGTCGGCGTCAGTCGCCTCAAGCTCGAGCGGGAGCAGCGACGAATCACGCGCGCCGACCCACGTCACGCGACGCCATACCTCGGCGGGATCGAAGCTCGCCTGCATCGCCGCGAGCAGCAGGACCAGCCCGCCGATCACGAACAGAGCCAGTCCCGGGATTACCGTTGCATAGTCGGCGATCTTGACCAGCGCGACCAGCACCCCGAGCATCATGACCTCGATCATGCTCCAGGTCTGGGCGGTCGGATGGAGCCGCATCAGGCGCGCGACCCATCGCGGCGGATGATCTCGTGAAACCCCGGCGATAACCGCCAGCGTCAGCGCGATCTGAACCGCTGGCGCGATTACCGCGGTGAACAACACCAGCAGACCGACCAGTCGTTGATCGTTCTGCAGCAGATGCCACGCACCGCCGAAAACCGTCGTTTCCGCCTCGCGCCCGACCACCGTCAAGCCGAGCATCGGCACCGCGTTCGCTACCACGTAGAGGGTCGCCGCAGCCGCGGCGAGCGCGAGCGTGCGGTTCAGCGAGTCCGGGCGATAACGTCGCAGTTCGCGCCCGCAACGCCGACAAACCGCCGCCGCCTGCGGTTCGAGCACGGGCAGACGCTGGAGCAGATCGCAATCCGGACACGCCGCAAAATCATCCGTCAGGAAACGGTTATAGGCCGAGGCCGCCACCGACTAGGCTTTGTAGCGCTTGACGACGATAACTGCATGTCCGACCAAGGGCCTACCTGATGCCGCACCGTCCGTGAGTTTCGCCGCTAACCCTTGCCGGGTCTGTTGGCACTTCGCTTTATCCCCCTCAGCTCCAGGGCGGGGCCGCGAGGATCCGCGCGGTCTCACTGTCGGCGGGATAAAAGGACTCGATACTGAGATCTTCGAGCGTCACGTCGTTGGGCGTCGCGACCTTGGTAATCGTGCTGAACATGCGCACCACCTTTTCGTTCAGCCTGAGCTCGGTGGGCAGAATTAGATCGCGCGGCGCCTCGAGGTCCGGTTCGCGCCAGCGCTCGGGCACACCGGGATAGCCCAGCATCTCGTCGATCAGCGCCTGCAGAGCTTCGTCACGGGCCCAGGCGAGTTTGCGAAAGGCCTCGTTCAGCAACGACTTCGCGATCGTCTCCCAGTTGACTATCACTTTGCGCACGCCGTTGGGGTCGAAGATCAGGCGCAGCACGTTCAGCCGCGGCAGCGGCGCCACCCGCAGCGGCTCCAGAGCGGGCGGCCGCCCGAGCAGGATCGTGAGGAATCTGATAAAGGCGGCATTCGCCATCACGATATCCCAGTGGCGGTCGTGCGCGTAGGCGCTGCGCGGCTCGTTCGACTTGAGGATCACCTCGATCGCCGCGCGCACGCTGGCCATCCGCGGATCGTCGAGGCCGGTTTCGCCGTAGACCGGCGCATAGCCGGCGGCGAGCAGCAGGTAGTTGCGCTCGCGCAAGGGAACATCGAGAACGTTGGCGAGTGTCAGGATCATCTCGCGGCTCGGTTCGGCGCGTCCGGTTTCGAGAAAACTCAGATGGCGCGCCGAAACCTCGGCCTCGAGCGCAAGGTCGAGCTGGCTCAGATGGCGCGCCTCACGCCATCGGCGGAGCAAGGGGCCGATACCGCTGGGCTCGACGGCGAAGCCGTTGCGATGGGAATCCATCGGACGACGCTAGCAGGAGGGCTTTGGCCGAGTCGATTACCTCGGAGGTAATCGACTCGGCGCGCTGAGCATCGCCGCTCCTCCCGGACCCGCCGATTCTCGCCCGATATGCTCAGCGCCCGGCCTTAGTTGCCTTTCGTGTAACCCATCGCTTCGACAATCTGGCCGTCCCGCACGCGCATCAGATTGACGCCGCGAACCGAGGTCTTGTCATCGCTCCAGAAGCGCCAACGGATAACCGCGCGATCACCCATCGCATAGGTCTCCTCGAGATCGAAGTGCGTGCCGGGCGTGGTCGCAATAGCGGTCCAGAGGGCGACGCAGGCATCGCGCCCGATACACCGATCGCCGTCAGCGTCGAGGCTGATTTTCTCGATCACGCAGTCGTCGGCAATCAGATCGCGCAGCGGCCGCGGATCGTGCCTGAGAAAAACCTCGTTGAAGCGCCGCATCAGCTCGGCGGTCGCCGCCGTTTCCGGGTGGGTTTGTGCCATGGCCTTGAACCTCCTCGTGCGTCGAAGCGGCCGGCGGCCGCCTCGACGGTTAATCGCGTCTATTCCTTCGGCAGCGGGGAAAAATGGGCGCTGACGATCTTCCAGTCGCCGCCCCTCTTCACCAGCACCAGGGTGGTCCGTCCGCAGGCGACGACCGGGGCGCCGCCGCCCTTGGGATAGGTCGCCGCGCGGTCGTAGGCGTTAACGATAGCGGTGCCCTCGTTGAACACGCGGCACGACGGCTGATGGAACGCGAAGGTCATCAGCTCCACGCCCCTGGTGACGCTGCCCAGGTAGTCGAGAAACTCCGCCTTGCGCTCGAAGCGATACGCCACGTGATCGAAGACTTCGAGGTCGTCATCGAGCGCTGTGGCGAAAGGCGTGAAGTCGCCCTTGGCGGAAGCGATCGCAATCCGTTCGACCATTTCTTGCACGTCCTGCAATGCTGACATGGTGTTACCTCCCGGCGAGTATTGCTGCGTATCCGGACGGTCGCCGAAACCGTCGAGCGGCACTGTGGCGCCATCCGGAAAGGCCCGCAATTACGCGGGAGGTAAAGCTTCTCGCGCTGTGCGCCGACCGCGAGCGGATCGCGCCGGAGCGCGGGTCGGGCCGCTTCACGTTGAAAGAGCGTGCGCCGCCGTGCATAAAGTGTTCGGTATGTCGCTCGAATACGAGCTTCGCGACGGCGCCTTGGCGTGGATCAAAAACCCGGTGACCGGGGTGATTTCCTACGTCGTGGACGTGCGCGGCAAGAGTTTCGCCTTCACCCTGGGCGGACGCGAGGAGTTAAATCCCGATCCGCCGCCGCCCGAACCGAAGGCGCTGCATCACGCGATCGCCACCTGTCCCTTCTGCCCGGGCAACGAGAACATGGCGACGGCCGAGTTGATGCGCGTGACGCTCGACGAGTTCCCCGAATGGTCGGG
>Ga0070741_10000840_pt1 | contig 102234 bp, 103 predicted proteins | sample Coa_R1_4_FD_66440 | JGI IMG/M metagenome (GOLD analysis project Ga0070741, IMG submission 66440) | Surface soil microbial communities from Centralia Pennsylvania, which are recovering from an underground coalmine fire - Coalmine... | ecosystem: Environmental > Terrestrial > Soil >... | reverse complement strand
TACGCCATGTGGTGGATCAAGGCCTCGATTCAAGAGTACATCCTGCGTTCCTGGTCGCTCGTGAAAATGGGCACCACCGCGAACCAGAAGAAGCTGTTCTTCAACCTGCGCAAGGCCAAGAGCCGGATCAATGCGCTGGACGAGGGTGATCTGCATCCCGACCAGGTTGCGACCATTGCCAAGCGGCTGGGCGTGACTACTCAGGACGTGATCGACATGAACCGCCGCCTCGGTGGCGACGCCTCGCTGAACGCGCCGATCCGCGACGACGGCGAGGCCGGCGAATGGCAGGACTGGCTGGTCGACAACTCGCCCAACCAGGAAGCCCTGATGGCCGAGCACGAGGAATATGATCACCGCCGCGACGCGCTGAACGGTGCGATGGGCGTGCTCAACCCGCGCGAACGCCGCATCTTCGAGGCGCGGCGCCTCGCCGATGAGCCGATGACCCTGGAAGACCTCGCCGCCGAGTTCGGCGTCTCCCGCGAGCGGGTGCGCCAGATCGAGGTGCGCGCGTTCGAAAAGGTGCAGTCGGCCGTCAAGGGCGCGATCGCCAAGCAGGAGGCGGCCGCGCTGGAAGCGGCGCATTGAGGCGACAGGTGAATTGAAATGCGAAAAGCCGGCGGCGACGCCGGCTTTTTTGTTTCTGGCGAGGCGAACTCGTGCTTCAGCTTGGCGCTTCAGTCTCGCGCTTCACGGGCGTGGACGACTCGCAACATCACCAGATGCTCACCGTCAAACCGATACTGGAAGACATAAGCGGCGCCCGAGACCTGAAGCACGAGATGTCGATATTCCTCGCGCCCGGCAATCGGCCGACCAAGCCTCGGAAGCTTTGTCAACACCTGTGCTTTGGCAATGATCTCGCCTGCGACGATTGCCGCAAGCGAAGGCCGTTCCTTGTTCAGGAATTCAACGAACCGATCGAGGTCGGCGAGCGCATCGTCCGACCATTCGAGATTCATCGATCACGCCAGCTGCGGAAGGTGGGCGTACCCCACGTTCGCAGCCAGCGCACGACGTCATCGTTCGACGTCACCGATTTTTGCGCCTGGAAGGACTTCCACCGCCGATCCAATTCAGAGATATCCGCGCTGTCCGCCTCTAAAGCGTGCATGTCGAGCGTCACCAGTTCCGCGACCAGTTCCGGCACGCTCACGCCTCTCTGTTCAGCGCGTTGCTTGAGAGCGGTTGCGGTGTCATCGTCGACTTCGATCGTCTGTGTTTTCATTCCCAAAGCGTAGCGAAAAATCCGGATCAAATCCAGAACAAATGCGAACCCTACTCCCCCCACTGCCGCGCCAGTGTCGCCAGCGCGCAGCCTTCGCAATAGCGCGCATCCTTGTAGTCGATCCAGTTGTGGGCATAGACGTGGTCGAGCGGGATGTCGTAGCGCGCCATCAAGACCTTCACCAACACGCGCCATGCCGCGATCTGCGCGTCGGTGGCTGGCCGCGTGACGTCGGGATAGTTGCCGGCGAACTCGACACCGATCGAAGTGTCCTTGTTGACCCTGTGATAGGTCTTGCTGTTGTCGATATATTTGTTGTCGTTGCGGTCGGCGCCGTCGGTGTGGGTGGGGACGAGATTGTCGGCGACCGCCCAGTACACCGTGCCGTCGGTCTCGACCCAGACCATGACGCCGCGCCGGGTCGGATTCTTGAACTGCTCGTGTGCGCCATAGCGCGCCGAGCCCGCCGGCCCCTCGGTCTGGTGCACGATGATGTTGGACCATGGATGCGCTTTGGCGACGTCACCCCACGGCGCGAGCCAGACCATCTTGAGGCCTGGAATCTCGGGCGTGCCCGAGGATTTCGCGATCGCCGCGAGATCAGGTGATTGCGCGAACGCAGCGACGGACAGAGCGAGTGCGCCAAGCGCGACCATCAGGCGGAACATCATCGGCTCGAAGCATCCTTTCGAGCCCACGAGTTAACACGATCTACGCCTGCCTGCGCAACGCGGCCGCGAGCATGGAGGCTGCTTCCGTCCCCGCTGCCGGCGCGAGCGGCGGGGCGTCGCCATAGGCGGCGTAGCGGTTCTTGCCTTCCTTCTTGGCGGCATAGAGCGCCTCGTCGGCGGCCGCGATCAGGCTTTCGGGGAAGCGGCCGATGGCCTCCGTCCATTCCGCCACGCCGATCGACACCCCGATCGGAATGTCGAGGCCGGTGCAGCCCTCGGCATCCTGCCGGCAAACCTCAAGCACGCGGCGGGCGATCATGATGCCTTCGCGCAAGGAGGAGGACGGCAGCACGATGCAGAACTCGTCGCCGCCGGTGCGCGCGAGCAGGTCGCCGGGCCGGAGCCGGGTCTGCGCCATCAGGGTGAAATGCTGCAGGCAGGCATCGCCCGCGGCATGGCCGTGGGTGTCGTTGATGCTCTTGAAGCCGTCGAGATCGATCACCAGCAGTGCGAACGGCTCGCCGGAGCGCTCGGAGCGGGCGCATTCCTCGGTCAGCCGCTGGATCAAATGACGACGGTTGGCGACCCCGGTGAGATCGTCGACCAGCGCGAGGTCGGCGACCTCGTTGCGCAGGCGGTCCATCGCCATCAGCATGAAGCCGAAATTCCAGGCCATGCCCAGAAACACCTGGGCGAGGATCAGCGCCGCCTGAACGCCGGTGAAATTGGTGACCGTCATATCGCCGCCGATGATCGGCAGCGCCCAGATCGAGCGCGCGATATGGACCCCGATGATGAGCAGCCCGACATAGCCGGCGAGCCGCGCGCCGGGATTGTCACGGCTCTCCTGACGCCGAAGCAGCAGCGGCAGGGTCATGCCGATCGACACCGACTGGCCGAGCGAATAGGCCACCATCCGCATCGGCATGTTGTCGTCGAGGACGAGGAAGACGTAGAGGCCGATGCAACTCGCAGCCGCGATCATGACCGCAGCGCGCCATTGGATGTCGATCTCGTAGAACCGGCGCACCCCCATCGCGGCGATGCCGCAGGCGAACACCAACAGCCCACCACCGATGACCAGGGGAAAGCGCGGGTCCATCGAACCGCGCAGCATGGTGATGCCGGCGCCAAGCGCCGCCACAAGCGATGCCGCCGCCCAGAACTTCGCAGCGGTGAATTTGGGATAGGACCGCATCACATAGGCCCAGACCAGGCCCATGGACAGGAAGTTGATGATAATGGTCACCCAGATGGTCGGAACGTTCAACATCGCGCTCGCAGAACGCGCATCGTCCTGTCCCGTGTTCGCACGAACAGCCCGCCCATGATCTTCCCCGTTATGTTGGGGGCAAGATGCGGCCAGGCCGCTTAATGGACCCTCAATCGCGGCCGGCAAATGAGCCGCGTGGTTTTGATTTCATGAAGGACCGATATTGGCGCAGCGTTAACCCTGATACGCGCCGTCGCGCCGCCACAGGCGCGCCTCCATCAGGTCTCTGCAGCGCCTTGGCTGCGGCGCGGACGCGGAAAATTTTCAGGAAACCAAGCGTCAAATGCATAACAACTGTGGATAACGCGATGACGGCTGCGTGACAGCGCGGGGCATGCGACTGCGAATCTGCTGAACTTTGTCCTCGAGGATGTTGCGAGGCTGGCCCTCCGCCGAGCATGCCTCTCGTGTCGCGTTCAATCCATTATAACCCTGAGAGGATACTATGGCTAAGAAAGCGAAGAAGGCGAAGAAGGCGAAGAAGGCCAAGAAAGCCAAGAAGAAGTAGCTTGGAATAACCGTCGGCGCGCCCGGGTGGAGCTCGCTCCGCCCGGGCGTACCGGGACGGATCTGGTACTGGAGAAGACTGGAGAGATGATCGCAGCGGGCTCGGCCCGCTTTTTTGTTGCCGTGGTCGTCCCGGCGAAGGCCGGGACCCATACCGCGAAATCTATCTGTCGTACTGCGGTGACAGACGATCTTCGCGATAACCACTCCCTGGGGCTATGGGTCCCGGCCTTCGCCGGGACGACGGGTCACCGCTCCGCAAACGCGAGCTTTGCACCCAGCAGCGCAAAGCCGCCGGCGAAGGCGCGGCGGAGCCAGGCCATCACCTTCGGCCGGCTCACGACATGGTCGCGCACCTTGGCGGCAAACAGGCCGTAGAGCACGAACACCACGAACGTCATCAGCATGAAGGTTGCCGACAGCTCCAGCATGCGCGCCAGCGGATGAGCCTCGTCGGCGGCGATGAACTGCGGCAGGAAGGCGAGGAAGAAGATCGAGAGCTTCGGATTCAGGATGTTGATCAGGAAACCCTTGACGATCACCCGTGCGTCCGCAGCACTCGCCGGCCGCGTCTCGACCGCGAGAGCGCCCTGCTCCCGCAGCGACTGCCAGGCCATATAGAGCAGATAGGCCACGCCCAGCCATTTCAGCGCCGCAAAGGCGAGTGCGCTGGTGTGCAGCACCGCGGCAAGCCCGACCATCGCAGCCCCCATCGCCGGCAGGATGCCGAGGGTGCAGCCGAAGGCGGCAGCGATGGCAGCGCGGCCGCCGCGGGTCAGCGCCGTCGCCAGCGTATAGAGCACGCCCGTGCCGGGCGACGCGACCACGATCAGCGAGGTCAGGAGGAATGCGAAGGACATGCCTTGAGCCTAACACGGCGGGCCGTGCGCGGCAAAGCGGACGGCGCGATCAGGTGAGCGTCTGCTGCACCGACAGCATCAGCTTGTAGAGTGCATCCTCCGCCGCGCTTGGATAGAGCGCGCGGCGCGTCACCTTGGGGAAATTGTCGTTCTTCCAGAAGGTCGCGGGATTGAACACGAATTTGGCGACCAGCCGGCGGCCGAAATCCATCTCATAGTGATCGTAGTTTTCCTTTTGCGCGTAGTCGACCAGGTCGGGGTAGACCCCGAGCAGATAGCCCTCCTGGATATGCGGGCGCACCGCCGAAGGTGGGCAGACGCTGGAGAGCCGGACGATCTGCAGGCCCGCCTCCGCGCTTGCCGTGACGGCGCCGCTCAGATTGGGCACACCGAGCACGAACAGATACGCCCTGCTGCTCTCGGCAAGCGAGGCAAAGGAGGCGGCGATGCGCAACGAATGGGTGACGTCGAGCAGCGGCGTGGCGCAGATCTCGTAATGCTGCAAAATGGCCCAGCGCAGGATGCGGTGCCGCCGCAGCCGATCGACGCCGAGAAAGCCTGACGTCGCGTAACGCGCCACGAGCTCCCGCTCGGCGCGCTCGAGCCGCCCGAAGCGCGTAATCAATGTCGCACCGGACGGATTGCCCTGCCCGTCCGGACGCAACAGCGTCGGCTTCAGCGTGGTGTTGGCTTGCGCGTTTCGATAATCGCCGGACTGGCCGCGAAACAAGAGCACATGATCGCGGTTGCGGAATTGCAGCTCGGCGACCTTGGTCACCAGCTCGAAATAGGAGCGGACGCGGTGGCCGCGTCCCTTGCGGATCTCGGTGTTGTTCGCGACCCAGGCCTTGCGGCGGGTATCGAAGAACGACCAGATCTTTTGGCTGCCGATGGTTTCCATGCCCCCTCCGTCTTGCGCGCAGAAAGAAGGACATGGGTGCCCGGGTCAAGCCTCGCCGAAGCGGCTTCGGCCGCGCAGGCGGGTCAAGCCCGGGCATGACGGCGGAATTTGCGGCCTCCGCTACAAGGCCTAGCTCGCACCTTCCTGCGCAAGCTCGGCCTCCCGCAGCACGTCAAGCGGCGCCCAGGGCTTGGACCAGAATTTCGCACCGTCCGGCAAGCGCTCGCGCAACGGGTTGCCCGAGGTCACGACCACGTCGAGGCGGGGATTGTGAAACTTGGCGACGTGCGCGAGTTCGACGCCGTTCATGCGGCCGGCAAGCTGGACGTCGGTCATCATCAGGGCCAGACAGCCGGCCGTCTTCTGCAGCACGCGTTCGGCGGCCTCCGCGCTTTCGCAACTGATCATGTCGTATTCGCATTCTTCAAGCAGCACGCAGAGCATCTCGCGCTGCATGGGGTCGTCCTCCACGATGAGCGCGGTCGGACGAAACGGCGTCGATTGTCCCACGGCTGATCTCCCTCGAGGTAATCTAGGTTAAGCAGGGAACAGCGTGATCGGTTCATGTTCCGGGACGAAATCTTGCAAAAATGCGGCCGCGGAACTCCTACAAAGCCGTGGGCACGATCACGGCCCGATCAGCCGATCTCTCCCGCGGGGCAGCCCTCGCCACAGGGTCTTCGAATGTTGATCCGCATCAATATTCGCAAGCCGCCGTCTCCCTAAGATGCCGGAACCCCAAGGGAGAGCCGGCCATGATTGGAATTACGCTAACCACCGACCAGATTCGCAGCGCGCCCAAAGAGGTGCGGCAATGGATCGAGCACCAGGTGATCGCAAGCCTCGGGCTCGCTTCCGAAGCACCGGCGGTGGCGCCCGTGCAGGCCACGCATCTTGCGGTCTTGAACGAGGAGGAAGCAGCCGCGGTGCTGGCGCAGGTGCGCGGCATGCTGCCGGCAGCCAATCTGTTCTTCGAATTCGCCCGGCCGGGCGTCGTGTTCGGCCAGCCGCCGGTCACCACCTACCGCCTGATCGATATCCTCAATCACACCAAGCTGCAGAACATCGGCCAGGTGATGACATGTCTCGAGGCGCTCGACGAAGCCGTGGTGCGGCTGCGCGGCGAGCCCAACATCCGTTTCTCCGGCTTCGACAATGAAGGGCACTGCTTCATCGCGCCCGAAACGCAACGAGCCATCGCAGCGCTCTGGCACGAGGTGATCGCGAGCCAGCAGGGCACCAGTGGCGCCGAGCCGATCGCGGGACTGGCGCCGGCGGCATGAACGCTTTCGCGTCGGTTGCGCGAATGATAATGTCGCGCCAGCGCGAACCGCGGAGCGCGACATCGCATGCCAGGCCGCAACACGACCAGCCGCAAGACCAACCGAGCGGGCGTTTTCACAGTCCCGTTGTTTCGCCTGCTCGCCATCAATCTCGCCATCGGCATCACGGTCGCCGCGCTCCTGGTCGGCGGCCTGCTCCTGCTCAATCCCGGCGGCCTGCGCCATCTCATCTTCACCGACCGCTCCCCCTGGGTTGCGATTGGTCTCTTGCTGTTCGGCTTCATCGTGACATTCGGCTCCGCCGCGATGGGCAGTGCGATCATGGCCGCTGGATTGCCACGGGATGAGGACGATCGCGGCGGCGGGCCGGGGAAGATGGTGAGGCAGGAGGTCGGAGCGAAGCCACGGAGTTAAGCGAGCGCGCAGCTAGCGCTCACCAATGCTTCCTCCATTTGTTCCAGGCAAACAGCACATCTGCGAACCGATCATAGCCAAAGCGGGTGATCGGCAGCAGAAACCGATTGCCGAACAGCGTCGCAAGCCAGCCCTCGCCGGGCGTGACCTGCCAGACGGCAATCGCAACATCGGCTCCCACAATCAACCGCCCTGCCTCATCGGTCGCATGCAGCCGCCGCCGCACGTCATTGACCGAGGCGCCATAGACGGCCAGCGCATCCGGCTGGTCGTTGATGTCCCGGAACGCGATGCGACCGGCACGAACTGCCGCAACGAGCTTGTTGCGCTGCCAGTCGATGCCGCCGTTACAGACCGGGCAGCGGGTGTTGTACCAGACGGTGAGTTGCGGCATCGAGATCAAGGCCTCATTGCGGCGGCGCGGCCCCAAGGCCGGCGCGGACGGGAATCCCCTCACCGTTCGTCGCACCCGGTGACATCAGCATGACGGCATTGGATTTCGGCAAAAAATCGAGCAGCGGATTTGCGCGCTTGCGTTGTTGACGGGCCCGATTTTATCGACCACAAGCCAGCCATGGCGAAAAAACCCGGCACCAATCCCAAAGGCGAATTCGCCTTCTTCAACGTCACCTACGAAGACGGCTCCCAGCGCTCCAACCGCCGGGTTCCAGCCGAGCTGCTCGGCGGCCTCGACGGCGACGAGCCGGCCCGCGGCTACATCATGGAGCAGGACCGCGAAATCGCCGAAAAATCCGGCCGGCCGCCATTGGCGATCAAGTCGCTGGAGCGCGTGGGCGCGAAGAAGAAGTAGGCGCGGGGGGCGAAGGTTGCCAAGCCCTCGCGGATGTCGTTACCCGCGACGTTGAATTCGCTCCTCTGCCGGCAAGTGAGCTGCGTAGAGCATTTCCGGTTCTGATTGAATCAGAACTGGAGCTCTAGGTTGTTGTTTTGACGCTTTTTCTTCAGGCGAACCGGTCTCCACTTCGCTCGAAAACGCTCTAGCTGTGAAGTTGCGCGTTGAGGCCGTTCCAATTCGGTGTGCGTCTGGTTGCCTCGAGAGCGCCGCTCTGGGAGTTACGACGAAAAAGAAGGCCCTTTTGGCCTGAAAGTTCTTTGGCTTTCAGTACCCGGCCATCTTCCAGGAGGATGCGCGCGCCCGCTGTGACGTAACAGCCCGCTTCGACGATACAATCGTCACCCAACGAAATGCCGATACCGGCGTTGGCTCCGATCAGGCAGCGCTCACCAACTGTAATCCTCTCTTTCCCTCCTCCGGACAGAGTGCCCATGATCGACGCTCCGCCACCAATGTCGCTGCCACTTCCCACAACCACACCGGCACTTATCCGACCTTCGACCATGCAGGGACCGAGCGTACCTGCATTAAAATTGCAAAAGCCTTCATGCATGACCGTCGTGCCCGGCGCCAAGTAAGCTCCGAGCCTTACGCGATCCGCATCCGCAATTCTCACGTCCGCAGGCGTCACATAGTCAGTCATACGCGGAAACTTATCCACGCCTGTCACCTCAAACGCGAGGACGCGCTTTCGTGCTGCTATTTGCGCGTCCGGCACACGAGAGCATTCACAGGGACCGAGCGACGTCCAGGCAACGTTAGGTAACAGACTGAAAATTCCGTCGAGGTTCAGGCAATTCGGCTGGACGAGCCGGTGGCTCAGGAGATGGAGCCGAAGATACGCGTCATGCACATTGGTCGGCGCAGATGCAAGGGAGTCAATTTCTGTACGGATTGGAACGATATCGACATTGCGAATGTCGTCGTGTCGCGCATATCCGTCCACCGACTCACCCAACGATCTGATGACGTCGTCCTTCGTCAGCCGTACCGTTGCCGCCTTGTCGGCCTCTGCAACCAGGTGTAGCCGAAGAAACCAGGAATCCAACACGCGACCGTCAGCGGCAATCGTCGCAAACCCCTCGCCTCGCGCGCCCTTCAGCTCCATCGCCATTGGAATTGCTCACACTACGATCCTGCACATAGTGCATACGCGAGTTCTCGCAGAATTGGCAACTTCTGTATGCAGGGATGCAATAAAGGCGTCAATTGTCCAAGAACGACCGCAGCTTCCGCGACCGCGACGGATGCTTCAGCTTCCGCAGCGCCTTCGCTTCGGTCTGACGGATGCGCTCTCTGGTCACCAAGAAACTGCCGGCCGACTTCTTCCAGCGTGTGGTCGGTATTCATGCCGATGCCGAAGCGCATGCGGAGCACGCGTTCTTCGCGCGGGGTCAGTGAGGCCAGCACGCGGGTGGTCGTCTTGCGCAGGTTCGACTGGATCGCGGCGTTGATCGGGAGGATCGCGTTCTTGTCCTCGATGAAATCGCCGAGGTGTGAATCCTCTTCACCGACCACCCCCTTGCATCCGTCCGCATGACATCCATATACCATCCATCTGGATGGCAAATGGATGGTAAGACTGATGGCGAACAATGTTCATGAACTCCGCCCGAAGCCGGCGGACACCGAGAAGATCACGATCAACCTCGGCTTTGTCGACCTTGGCCAGGTCGACCTCATGGTCCAGGAAGGGTTCTACTCGAACCGGACCGATTTCATTCGCACGGCCATCCGCAACCAGCTCGAACGTCATGCGGATGTCGTCAAGCAGTCGACCGCCCGCAAAAGCCTGGACCTCGGCTTGCGCAATTACAGCCGCGAGGATCTCGAAGCGGTGCGGCGCGCGGGCGAGATGCTGCACATCAATGTGCTGGGCCTTGCGACGATCGCGCCCGACGTCACGCCCGAGCTTGCGCGCGCCACCATCGCCTCGATCTCGGTGCTTGGCGCCCTCCATGCCAGCGCGGCGATCAAGGCCGCGCTCGCAGACAGGACGCGGTGACGGCGATGCTCAACCAGGACATCATCGGCGAAGCCACACGTCTCACCCGCGCCGGACGCCTCGTCGAGGCGACCGCCCTGCTCCAGCGCATGCTTCGCGGCGAAACGACCCACGAGAGGAGCTTCCGCACCGATGCGACGGCGCTGCCGGCAGGCGCGCCATCGATCATCGACGCAAAAGCCAATTGGGTGAAGGACACCGAAATCAAGAGTGCCGCGGTCAGGGGCGAGGCGGTCAAGCGCACAGCGCGCGCGCAGCCGGCGCCGACCACATCCGCGCAAGCGCGCAAGGTCCGAAAGCCGTCCACTGGCATAGGCGATTGCGCCGGGCTCCGATTGCGAGGCGCATCTCGGCGGGCTCCGCTGTCCATGCGCGACATCGCCCCGGACGGGGCGCGATTCATCGAGGCCAGCTTCGGCAATGCGGCAGGCAGCCGCGACTACCGGCTCTTCATCCCGAGCCGCTACCATGGGCAGGCTCTTCCGCTCATCGTCATGCTGCACGGCTGCACCCAGTCGCCGGACGATTTCGCCGCCGGCACGCGGATGAACTTTGCCGCGGACGCACAGCCTTGCCTCGTGGCCTATCCCGCCCAGCCCAGCGCAGCCAATCAGGCGAAATGCTGGAACTGGTTTCGTGCTGCCGATCAGCAGCGCGGCACGGGCGAGCCGGCGCTGATCGCGGGGATCACACGTCAGATCATGCGCGACTATGCGGTCGACCCGAAGCGCGTCTACGTTGCCGGACTATCGGCCGGAGCAGCCGCCGCCGCCATCATGGCCGCGACATACAGCGATCTCTACGCCGCCGTCGGCGTCCATTCCGGCCTCGCCTGCGGCGCCGCCACCGACCTGCCCTCGGCGCTCATCGCCATGCGGCAGGGCGGCGGCACCGGCCAGCCCGCCATGTCAGGCGACCGGCTCATCGTGCCGACCATCGTTTTCCATGGCGATCGCGACACCACGGTGCACCCTGGCAACGGCGATCAAGTGATTGCGCAATCGATCAAGGCGACACCCACGCAATGTCGTGTGCATCGCGGGCAGGTCGCCGGCGGTCACGCCTATACGCGCACCGTCCATCGCGACGCCAGCGGCCGCCGCGTCCTGGAACAGTGGCGCATCCACGGCGCCGGACACGCCTGGTCGGGCGGCAGCCCCGCAGGCTCCTACACCGACCCGCGAGGCCCCGATGCGACGGCAGAGATGTTGCGGTTCTTCCTGGAGCATTCGCTGCGCTGAGCGTGAGAGATCCGCGGCGCGCGACATGAAAACGGCGGGCTCTCGCCCGCCGCTTTAATTTGGCTGGATTGCCGGGTCCCCGCCTTCGCCAAGGCTACGGCGGGCACGCAAGCCCGGCACTGACAACATTTGAAATCAGTTATCCAAGAAGCTCCGCAGCTTCCGCGACCTCGACGGATGCTTCAGCTTCCGCAGCGCCTTGGCCTCGATCTGGCGGATGCGCTCTCTCGTGACCGAGAACTGCTGACCGACCTCTTCCAGCGTGTGGTCGGTGTTCATGCCGATGCCGAAGCGCATGCGGAGCACGCGTTCTTCGCGTGGGGTGAGCGAAGCCAAAACACGCGTCGTGGTTTCGCGCAGGTTCGACTGGATCGCGGCGTCGATCGGCAGGATCGCGTTCTTGTCCTCGATGAAATCGCCGAGATGGCTGTCCTCTTCGTCACCCACGGGGGTTTCGAGCGAGAGCGGCTCCTTGGCGATCTTCAGGACCTTGCGGACCTTCTCCAAGGGCATGCCGAGCTTCTCGGCGAGCTCTTCCGGGGTCGGCTCGCGGCCGATCTCGTTGAGCATCTGGCGCGAGGTGCGCACGATCTTGTTGATCGTCTCGATCATGTGCACGGGGATGCGGATGGTGCGGGCCTGGTCGGCGATCGAGCGGGTGATCGCCTGCCGGATCCACCATGTCGCATAGGTCGAGAACTTGTAGCCGCGGCGGTATTCGAACTTGTCGACCGCCTTCATCAGGCCAATGTTGCCCTCCTGGATCAGATCGAGGAACTGCAGGCCGCGGTTGGTGTATTTCTTGGCGATCGAGATAACGAGGCGAAGGTTGGCTTCCACCATCTCCTTCTTGGCCTGGCGCGCCTCGCGCTCGCCCTTCTGCACGCCGTGCACGATCTTGCGGAACTCGACGATCTCGAGCCCGGTGAGCGCCGCCAGCGACTGCACCTCATGGCGCAGGTCCTTGATGCGGTCCTTCTCGTAATGGACGAAGTTCTTCCAGCCCTTTGCCGAAAGCTTCGAGACACGGTTGAGCCAACGCGGATCGAGCTCCGAGCCCTGGTAGTTGCGCAGGAAGTCGTCGCGCGCGACGCCATGGCTGTCGGCGAGCCGCATCAGCCGGCCCTCGAACGAGACCAGCTTCTTGTTGATGTCGTAGAGCTGCTCGACCAGTGAATCGATGCGCGCCTGGTTCAGCCGCAGCGACTTCACCTCGACGATGATCTCGTCTTTCAGCTTCTTGTACTTGCGCTCCTGAGAGGGCGACAGCGACTCGCTCTGCAGCTGGTTGGCAATGTCCTGCTCCTGCAGCTTGCGCAGCTTCTTGTAGTTGTCGGCGATCTTGTCGAAGGTCTCGACCACCTTCGGCTTGAGCTCGGCCTCGATCGCGGCGAGCGACATCTGGTTCTCGAACTCGTCGTCGTCCATGTCGGCTTCGGCCGCAGCCTCCGCCGGATCCTTCTCCTCGTCGACCTCGCCCACAACGGCTGCGGCGGGCGCAGCGGCGGCGCGGAACGGCGTCGGCGACGGCGGTGCCGCGGGCGGCGCGACATGGGCGGGGGCGACATGGGCAACGCCGGCCGCAGCCTCGCCATTGGCGCCCACAGCTTCGGCCTCGACCACCACCGGCTGGCCGTCGGGACCGACCGGCGCGCCGACGATGCCCGGATTGGCCTTGGCATCGGGGCCGGCATAGGTGGCTTCAAGATCGATGATGTCGCGGAGGAAGATCTTGCCTTCGTTGAGCTCGTCGCGCCAGATGATGATGGCCTGGAACGTCAGCGGGCTTTCGCAGAGGCCCGCGATCATCGCCTCGCGGCCGGCCTCGATGCGCTTGGCAATCGCGATTTCGCCCTCGCGCGAGAGCAATTCGACCGTGCCCATCTCGCGCAGATACATGCGCACGGGATCGTCGGTGCGCTCGCCGGGCTCGGACTTCTTGACCTCGGTGACGGCCTTCTGCGTGACCTCGACAAGCTCGTTGTCGGTCTCGTCGTCGCCGCCCTCGTCCTTCTCGTCCTCGCCCTCGGCTTCGTCGGCCTCGGTGACGTTGATGCCCATGTCGGAGAGCATCGACATGATGTCCTCGATCTGCTCGGGCGAGGTGGTGTCGGAGGGCAGGACTTCGTTGAGCTGATCAAAGGTCACGAAGCCGCGCTTCTTGGCCTGCTTGATCATCTTCTTGACGGCGGCGTCGGAGAGATCGAGCAAGGGCGAGGGGGCGTCGGCTGCATCCTTCTCAGGCGTGTCCGCTGCCTTGTCCTCTTTTTCCTTGTCCTTCACCTGCAGCGTCTTTGCCTTGCTGGCCATTCAGTGCTCTCCAACCGCGCGTCACGCCAACGCATGAGCGGCGCCTGTACTTTGATCCCGTTTAAAAACCTTCTTGACGCAGAAAGGGCGGCGCAATCCTGTCGCCACCCCTGCAGTCCTCTAAAGCTTTGTCGCCCGTTCTGGCCTATCAGCCGTTAAACTTCGCTTAACCCTGTCTAATGCCGCCAAACCTTGGATTTGGCGAGTCTTTTCGCAGGTTCCACGGCCCGCGTCCCGCATCATTATTGGCCTCAGACGCTCCGCTGGAACCGGCCGGACAGCTCCCCGAACCCCTCGATCAGCGCCTCGGTGCCGTCCACCTCGGACATCCGGGCCTTGACGTCGCGCAGCCACGCCATGTTGGATTCGGAAGGCTCCTCGCCCAAGGCCAGCTCGGCGTCCTTCAGCTCCCTAAGTAGTGAATGCCACTGCCGATGCAAGGCAACGAGCTGGTGCCAGGTGGCAAGAACATCGTCCCGCGCCGCGCCCTCGCGGGCGGCCCACACCGCCCCGGTCGTGATCACCCGCTCAACTCTTTGAAGAAGCGGGGATAATCCGCTTCGTTCGAGGTCGGCCCGCATCTTCTCGGCCTGCTCGGAGGGATCGGGCGAATGGTGATGGTCATTGGCGAAGGCCGCGATGACGCCGGCGCGCAGCTTGTGGGCCTCGGCATTGGCCATCTCGAGTGCGGCGACCTCCTCGAGGTGATCGTGCAAAAGCCAGGGGTGGTTAATCAGGCATTGCAGGATCAAGGCCTCGCGGCGCGAGAGGCTGGAGCGCTGCCCCCGCATCAGCGGACTATTGGCGAGCTGCGGGCTCGCCGCCTGGTAAGGCCCCCGGCTCAAGAGCGTGGTCCCGGTCCCCTGCCCGCGGCTACCACGGGCGGCGAAACGGCCCCCGCCGCCTGCACGGGGAGCAAAATTGCGGCCTGATTCGCGGCCGTTCCGAGCACCAAAGCCGCGCCCGGTCTCGGGAGCGAAAGCGCGGTTGATCCGGTCGGACAGGTCCTGGCGGTAATAGCGGCGCACCACCTCGTCGCGGATGCCATTGGTGAGCTCGCCAATGCGCGCCTCCAGCGCCGCGCGGCGCTCCGGCGTGCCGAAGGAACCGCCCTCGATCTCGCGCGACCAGATCACATCCGCAAGCGGACGCGCCGCGGAGATGACCTCCTCGATGGCGGCGCGACCGCCGGCGCGGGCGAGATCGTCGGGGTCCTGTCCCTCCGGCAGCAGAGCAAAGCGCAGGCTTTTGCCGGGCTTGAGATGCGGCAGCGCGAGGTCTGCGGCGCGCCATGCCGCCTTCTGGCCAGCCTTGTCGCCGTCGAAGCAGAGGATCGGCTCGTCCGCCATCTTCCAGAGCAGCATCAGCTGGTTTTCGGTGAGCGCGGTGCCGAGCGGCGCCACCGTCGCGGCAAAGCCCGATGTCACCATGGCGATGACGTCGACATAGCCTTCCACGACGACCAGGCTTGCGCCCTTGTGCGCGGCGGCGCGCGCGGTTGCGAGGTTGTAGAGATTGTCACCCTTATGAAACAGCGGCGTTTCCGGCGAATTCAAATATTTTGCCGGAACGTCCTTCTCCAGCGCGCGGCCGCCAAAGGCGATGACGCGGCCGCGCAAATCGGTGATCGGAAACATCACGCGATCGCGGAAGCGGTCATAGGGCACGGGAATGTCGTCGCCGCCGATGAGCAGGCCCGCTTCCACCATGTCCTCGGTCGGAATGCCCTGCGCGCCGAGATATTCCTTCAGCGCGAAACGATCCGGCGACGCATAACCCAGCCGGAACTGCAATTGCGTCGCCGGCGAAATCGCGCGATCGGCGAGATAGCCGCGCGCCTTGGCGCCGCTCCGCGAGGCGAGCGTGTCGGCAAAGAACTTTGCCGCGAGTTCCATCACGTCATAGAGCGACTTGCGATGCCGCTCCTGCCGCTCCGCATCGGGCGTTGCCGCCGGCAGCGCCAGACCCGCCATGGCCGCGAGCCGCTCCACGGCCTCGACGAAGCCGACGCCCTCGGTCTCCATCACGAAGTCGAAGATGTTGCCGTGCTTGCCGGAGGAGAAGTCGTGATAGAAGCCCTTCTGGTCGTTGACCGTGAAGGAGGGCGTTTTCTCCTGCTGGAACGGTGACAGCCCCTTGTATTCCCGCCCCGCCTTCTTCAGCCGCACGCGCTTGCCCACGACTTCCGACACCGGAAGCCGGGCCCGGATCTCCTCGATGAACTGGGGCGTGAAGCGCATGGCGTGATTAGAATCGAGTCCGGCTGAGTCGGCTAGGCATATAGGGACGGGGCGCGAAAGAACGGAAATTGTCGGGCTTATGGCCGCTTATCCGGGCTATTCACAGGCCTGCCCTCCCCCTCCGCCGTCATGGCCGGGCTTGTCCCGGCCATCCACGTCGGGCCGCATGCTGGGAACGACGTGGATGCCCGGGCCTCCGCCTCGCCGAAGCGGCTTCGGCCGCGCAGGCGGGACAAGCCCGGGCATGACGAGTGTGTGGCGCTAGTGTTCCAGAAAACGTCCTGAGGCGATCCGCGGCAGTTCGTTCACCGGCCAATTGTAGACATACGTCCACGCCTCGCTCGCCGTGCCGTCACCGAGCGTCACCGGCAGCATCCGCCGCACATATTCCGTTGGCTCTGGAAATCCTTCGCCGCAGGCTTCGTACATGTCGAACTCGCGGAGCAGTGCCTCCACGTCGTGCAAGCGGAACAGCTCACCGTACGCGATGTCAGCGGGATCATCTGACAGCACCAGACCCGGATAGTGTCGCACGAGATAAAGCCGGCCCCGGCACTGCGCGGCCCCGAGAAAATCCGCATTGGCCGCGAGCAGCCGCGCCATCGGATGATCAAAGCCGCGCATCAGCGTGCCGTAGACGAAGAGACGATCGCAGGTCATGGGAATATTGTCAGCCGTCATTGCGGCGATCACCGCTCAACCACCTCATCCGATATCACCACGAACTTCTTCAGCTCCATCCGCCCGAAGCTCGTGGACAGCGCGACATCGGCGGCATCGCGGCCGGTGGCCATCAGGATGCGGCCGATGCGCGGCACGTTGTGACGGGCATCGAAGGTGTACCATTCGCCGGAGAGCCAGGCCTGGTACCAGCCGGAGAAATCCATCGGGGACGGCTCGGGCGGAATGCCGATGTCGCCCATATAGCCGGTGCAGTAGCGCGCGGGGATGCCCATGCAGCGACAGAAGGCGACCGCGAGATGGGCGAAGTCGCGGCAAACGCCACTCTTCTGCTCATAGACGTCATGCGCCGATTTCATGTGATGCGCATGCTCATAGCCAAACGTGACGTGATGATGCACGAAGGCGGTGATGGCGGCGACGCGGTCCCAGCCGGGCCTGGTGTTGGCGAACAGCGACCAGGCGATATCGGTGAGCTTGTCGGTCTCGCAATAGCGGCTCGGCATCAGATAGAGCAGCAGCTCATCCGGCAATTTTTCGATCGGCACCTGCTCGGCGGCTGGATTGACGGCATCAGGCAGCCCGCTGTCGTGCACCAGGGCGCTGCCACGCAAGGTGACGCCGCCGGCGGGCGCCACCAGGCGGCCGCAGATGTTGCCAAAGGAGTCGTGGTAAAAGCCGATCGGCACGGCCGGCCGGGCCCAGATGATCTCGGCGCCGAGAATGTCCTTGCGGCGCGAGGGATGGATCGAGAGCATGATCACCATCGGCGTCGGCTGCTCCGCCGCATAGGCGATCTCAAAGCCGACCTTGATCTCCATCTCAGACCTTTTCCCTTTGCCCGGGTGCGGCCTCGCTGCCGTCCAGCGAGCTTACCTTAATGCTCACCGCCATGTCGATGAAAGCGTCCGCCGGACCGAGATAGACGCCGTGCAGCGGAATGGCCTGGCGCGGATCACGGGCGACGGCAACGCGGATCAGGTCGCGCGTGCCGATGATGCCGTTGGTCGGATCGAACTCGATCCAGCCCGCGCTCGGCAGGTAGACCTGCACCCAGGCATGGGTCGAGCCGCCGCCGCGCTTGTCATGGTCGTTGCCGGTGAAGAGATAGCCGGAGACGAAGCGCGCGGCGATGCCGAGCCGGCGCAGGCCCTCGATCATCAGCAGCGCATAGTCGCGGCAGGTTCCGGTGCCTGTCTGCAGCGTATCCAGCGGATGCTGCGTGCCGCGCTCGTGACGCCTTTGATAGGCGAAGGCGTCGCGGATGTGATGGGTCATGCCGCTCAGGATCTTGAACGTCGGCGTCGGCGCCTCCGCGTCGAGGAAATTGCACGCCCAGGCCGAGAGCTCGCCATTGGGATCTGCATATTGCGGCGAGACGTATTGCTGCAGATCGGGGAATTCATCCGGATCGTACAGGAAGGGATAGAAGTAGGCGGGGTCGTCGGCCGTCAGCGCGAACTCGTCCTCCGGATTGTGCTCGACGGTGACATAGGAGGTGAAGCTCAGTACATCGGCGCGCTCGTCGAAGGTCGCAATCGCCACCGAATTGCCGAACACGTCATGGATCCAGCGCAGCCGCATCGGCTCCGGCGTGATCTCGAGGCGGCTCTGCAGCACGCGCAGGTCATGGCCGTCGCGCGGACGCAGCATGATCCGGTGCTCGCCGAACGCCACCGGGCGCGCGTAGCGATATTCGGTCTTGTGGTGAATCGTCAGCAAAGGCATCTTTTGGTCGAGATCATCATGATTTGGGCAATCCAATCTATAGGGATTGCTGCCCATTTCCAGACCGAATGCTGCTTCTATAGGCAACAATGCATGACATCTGAGGGCTCAAGCGAAGCGGCGTTGCTGCTTGCCAGCACCGATGTGCCGCCGGTGCATGAGACCAATGCGGCGGGCGCATCACCGTTCCTGTTCACCTGTGATCATTACGGACGGCTTTTGCCTCAAATGCTGGGGCGTCTCGGCCTGCCCGAGAGCGAATTGTCGCGCCACATCGCCTGGGACATTGGCATCGCAGGCGTTGCCGAGCAGCTCTCCGCGCTGTGCGATGCGCATCTGGTGGCGCAGCGCTATTCGCGCCTCGTCATCGACTGCAACCGGCCCCCCGAGGCCGCAAGCTCGATCCCGCGCCTCTCCGAAGCGACCGTCATTCCCGGCAATGAGGCGCTGGCGCCGGACAAGATTGCGCTGAGGCGGCGCGAGATCTTCGACCCCTATCACCAACGTATCGCTGCGATCATCGATCAGCGGCTGAGCGAGAGGCGGCCCACCGTGCTGGTCTCGCTGCACAGCTTCACCCCGGTTTATGCCGGCGCGGCGCGGCCGTGGCATATCGGCACGCTCTATCACCGCGACACCACGCTGCCGCCGCTGCTGCTTCGCGCACTGCGGGCCGAGGGTGATCTCGTGGTCGGCGACAACGAGCCCTATGCGGTCAGCGATGTCACCGATTACACCATTCCCGTGCATGGCGAAGCGCGCGGGCTGATCAATACGGGCATCGAAATCCGCCAGGATTTGATCGCCGATCGATCCGGCCAGCAGCAATGGGCCGAGCGGCTGGCGCGGATTCTCAACGACATCGAGGCGCAGCTGCGCGCGGAGCGGAAGATTTAGCGCGCCCGGGTCAGCGCGAGCCAGATGCCGCCGCCGATCATGAAGCCGCCGGAGACGCGCGAGATCAGGCGCGTGCGGCGCGCCGAGAAGAACAGCCGCGCGCGGCCAGCGAGCAGCGCGTAGGCCGCATCCGTCGTGCCTGCGATCACCATGAAGGTGACGCCGAGCAGCGTCGCCTGCGAGGCGTGATCGCCGTTCAGATCCATGAACTGCGGCAGGAAGGCGCCGAAGAACAACAGCAGCTTCGGATTGGACAGCGCCACCAGAAAGCCCTGCAGGAAGAAGCCGCCGCGCGGCGGCGGGGGCGGCGCATCGGATTTCACGCCCTCGACCGGGAAACGGATCAGCTTGATGCCGAGCCAGATCAGATAGGCGGCGCCGGCAAAGCGCACCCAATCGAACCAGTAGCCCATGGTCGCCATCAGCGAGGTGAGGCCAACAGCGACAATGCCGATCACGATCAAGAGCCCCGCCTGCACGCCGAGAATGTTCGTCAGCGCCGCGCGCGAGCCGTGGCGCAGGCCGTTGGCAATCAGCAGCGTGACGATCGGCCCGGGGAGCAGTGCCAGCGCAACGCAGGCGGCGATGAACGCGAAATAGGCTTGCAGGGACATGGGGGAACTCGCGAGGGAGGTGGTGCGGGTAGGTATTATGCACGATGGGGCCGAAGGGTGGAAGGCGCGGGAGCGAATGCCGCTTGCGCTCTTCCCCCTCTCCCCGCTCTTCGCGGGGAGAGGGTCGGGGAGAGGGGCTGCCTCCACTGGCGCGACTCGCGGAGAGTCCCCCTCACCCGCCGCGCGTTCCGCGCGTCGGCCTCTCCCCGCATGCGGGGCGAGGCGAAGAAAAGAGCTACCCCCCGCCCAGGGCCGCCATCATCCAGTGCTTTATCCGCTCCGTCGTCAAAAATGCCACCGCCTCGCGCTGCAGCTCATCGGCGTGCGCACTGCCCTGCACCACCGCAACCAGCAGATCGCAGTGGTGCGAGACGGCGATGCCGACCGCGGCGTGGCGGACGCCGCCGGGCATGTCGAGATCATACGCGCGCGAACGGCCGGACAGATCCGCCACACGGATCACCTTGCCCGGCGCCAGCGGCGCAAAACGGTCGCTGATCAGATCGAGATCGGCGACGCGATCGACCTCGTCGTCATCGGCAACGCCGGTGTCGCAATTGCAGAAGCCGATCTTCGGCCGCACATAGAGCTCGATCGGTTCCGCGCAGCCGTCACAACGGAAGGCGCGACCAGCCGGCCAGCCATCGCGCGGATAGGGCCAGGCGATCTCCTGCCAATGACGCTCATCGCCGCCGTTTTGCGGCCGCACCTTCTGATAGGCGGCGACGCCCGAGAGGGCACCGAATACCAGGGCCGCAATCGCGATGGCGATCAGCCGACGCACCGGGTCATTCCTTCGGCAGCCCGGCGATGGCGCGCGCCTCGCCGGTCAATTCCAGGATATGCAGTCCCGTGTTGGCGCGGTCGACGGCATAGATGTAGCCGCGATCGTCGGTCTCGACATTGTTGGTCTGGATCGCGACCTTGCAGCGCTCGACGCCTTCGAGCGTGACGCAGCGCTTGTCGGTCGCCGATGTGATCGAGGGAATGAAGTAGCCCACTTCCTTCGGGTGATAGGGATCGCGGATGTCGAGCGCGCGCACCCCGGCATTGAAGAAGGCGATGAAGGCGAGCTTCTTGTAGTAGACCGGCGCCATGCTCTCATTGGAGGAATGCGAGCCGAAACGGCCGCCGCGTTCGCAGAAATTGCCGCTCGCCTCCGGCACGGTCCAGCTCGAGATCATCATTGGCCTCGTCTCCGTCGTGACATCGGCGAACCACACCATCTGCCGCGGCTCGCCGCATTCGTTCTGGATCGCCTCGTCCACGATCATGACGATGTCGCGTTTATTCCCGTCCTTGTCATGGGCATACTCGGCAATCGGCATGCCCGGCATCGGGAACGTCGTGTGCGCGCCGTTGAAGGCGCTCATCGTCAATCGTGCTATTTCCGGATAGCGCAGATTATCGGCCGTCGGTTCGGCCGCGCCATGCAGCAGCTTGTCGCGATCGACGATCTGCATGATGCCACCCTTGTCGGTGCCGTAACCGAAATAGACGCGGTTTCCTATCGGCCCGGTTGAGATCGGCCCGTGCAATTCGGTCGGCACCGCGCCGGTCGAGCCCGGCTCCTGGCCTGGCAGGCCAAAATCCCTGATCTTCACGGGATGGCTGGGATCGGAGAGATCGTAGATTTGTGTCATGCGCCGCGTGCGCCAGTCCGGCGCGCCCGAAACGAGGTAGGCAATGCCGGTGTCGCATTCCCAGAAATTCTTGTGGGTGTCCTTCAGCCCCTCGCCGATGTGGGTGACGAGGACGGGATTTGCGGGATCGGCGACGTTCCAGATCTCATGCCCCTTACTGCCGACTGCGCGCAGCATATAGACCGCATTGCGATCGCCCTTGGGCAGGGTCTTGCCGTCGCAGACGCGCACCATCTGCGCGCCGCCGGATTCGTATTTGCCCTCCTGCCCGGGAATGTGGTGCAGATATTTCGGGTGCGCTGGATCGGTCACGTCCACGATCGACGTGCCGTTCGGCTCGGCCTTGCCCGTGAGCGGGTTGACGGGATCGGGAATCGCATCGGTGCCGCCATGGTGGCCGATATAGGCGATGTAGCGATCGCCCTGGTGATGGATGGTCGGCTGATAGGCCGAGCGCGCCTGCAGGTCGTTGTAGCCGACGAGCCGCATGTTGGAGGCTTCCGGCGGCGCCCCGATCACCTGCTGCTGCGCTGCCGCGACACCGATCGCCGCGGCAGGGAAAATCGAGACGATCAACGCAACTCTGACGCGCCCACCCATGTCTTGCACCCGTCGTTTGGAACCAATCTTCGTTGGCTGAGACGCCTTCTAACACGGCCGCGGCTAGCGCCAAACACACGGGCTTGACATGCAACCATTTGGTTGCCTATTATCTGGCCCATGGATGAGGTCTTCAAAGCGCTGGCCGACGCGTCACGACGGTCATTGTTGGACAGGCTTCATGCCAACAACGGCCAGACGCTGAACGAGCTCTGCGAAGGACTCGACATGACGCGCCAGGCCGTCACGAAACACCTTGTGATCCTGGAGGACGCCAATCTCGTCACCACGATCAGGCATGGCCGGGAGAAACTGCATTACCTCAATCCAGTCCCGATCCATCAGATCGGCGAACGCTGGATCAAGAAATTCGAGCGCGCGAAACTCACCGCGCTCAACGAATTGAAGAAGCAACTGGAGAAACGCGATGAGTAAGCCGGAGTTCGTCTACGTCATCTATATCGCCTCCACCCCGGAGAAGGTATTCGAGGCGCTGACCGACACCGAGGCCTCGAGGCAGTATTGGCACGGCAACTTCGTCGAGTCGGACTGGAAGGTCGGCTCGCCCTTTGCGCTTCGGCTGGTGCGGCATGAAAAGGACGACATCACCGGCGAGGTGCTCGAATATGATCCGCCGCGCCGCCTGTCCTATTCATTCCGCGCACAGGACAATCTGGACGGCGGCAAGGCCTCGCGCGTGACCTTCGAGTTGGAGCCGCAGCGGGATCAGGTCAGGCTGACCATGATCCACGATCGGTTCGAGCCCGGCAGCGAGGTGCTCGGCAAGGTCAGCCAGGGCTGGCCGCTCATTCTCTCCAGCCTCAAGAGCTATGTCGAATGCGGCAAGGTGCTGCACGCGCCGTGGTATGAGGACCAGCCGCTGGTGGCCAGGAAAGTCGCCCGGTGAAGCATGGATATCAGCAGGTTCAAGCCGTCGCTCGTCTACACCATCTACATCGCGTCAACACCTGCCAAGGTCTGGCAGGCGCTGACCAGCGCCGAGTTCAGCCGGCAGTATTTCTTCGGCAATTCGGTCGAGATCGAGCAGAGGGTTGGGGGCGCCTTCGTCGTCCGCACGCCGAACGGCGCGCTGCACATCTCGGGCGAGGTGATTGAATGCGAGCCTTCGAGGAAGCTGACTGTCACCTTCAACGTGAACTGGCCGGCATTGATCGAGAAGCTCGGGCAGACCCTCGTCACCTACGAGATCGAGCAGGCCGGCGACGCCGTCCGCCTGACGTTGACGGAAGCACATGAGCGCGAGCTTGGCGACGACATCCTCTCCGGCGGCCGCCAGGGCTGGCCCGCGATCCTGTCCAGCCTGAAGAGCGTGCTCGAGACCGGCAAGCCGCTGGCCGTGAAGATGGCCGCGCCGCAGCGCATGCTCGATGCGCTAAAGGCAATGGGGATCGCAATCCCTTAACGGTCGTCCCGGCGAAAGCCGGGACCCATAACCCCAGGGAGCAGTTTGGCGGAAAAACGGTCTAACCACCAGCTCGCACCACAATTCAAGCCTGTGGTTATGGGCCCCGGCTTTTGCCGGCGCGACGGAATCAGACAACCGGCGCCACGATCCGTCGATACAGATGCCAGCTCGCATGCCCCAGCACCGGCACAGTCACGATCAGCCCCAGGAAATACGGCAGCGCCGAGACGATCAGAAGCACGACGATCACTGCGGCCCAGCCGATCATCGGTAAGGGACTTGTCACCACCGCGCGCACGCTGGTTACCATGGCTGTGACGAAATCGACGTCGCGGTCGAGCAGCAGCGGAAACGACACCACCGTGAGCGAGAACAGGATCAAGGACAGTGCGGCGCCCTCGAGATTGCCGATGGCGAGGAACAGCAAGCCTTCATTGGTGGTCAGCACCACCGTGACGAACTCGCGCAAGGAGGAGAACGAGGCGTTCAGCCCGAGCAGGAGCGCCAGCAACAGCCGCACCTGGTACATCCAGATCACGAAGAAGAACAGCGTGACAAACGCCATCCAGCCGATCTCGCTGCGCGAGGTCACCGCGCGCCAGATCGCGCCCATTGACACCGGCTGGCCGTTCTCGCGTCGGCGGCTCACCTCGTAGAGTCCGGTTGCAACGAAGGGGCCGAGCAGCGCAAAGCCTGCGGCCAGGGGATAAGCGAGATAGACCATGCCGAAGGCGGTGAGGCACAGCACGATCAGGATGCCGCCCAGCGCGTAAAGTGCGCCGAACAACAGCCCATAAAGCGGCAGCGCCTGGAAATCGCGCACGCCCGCAACCAACGACTCCGCGATATCGGCAGCCGTGATCCGCCGCACCACGGGATCGACCTTGCCCGAAATCGACATCGGCACTCCCTCCCAATTGTGTTTGGGTCATTGAGAGCAGGAGATGCTGAGGGCGCGTTGATTTTTGTCAACAGGGACGGGAGGATTGCTTTGGCCACGCCGGCGCCGCGCTCCCTCGCCCCGCCCTTGCGGGGAGAGGGTTGGGGTGAGGGGCTCTCTCCACGCACTGAACTCGCGGAGAGTCCCCCTCACCCATATCGCATCTGTTGATGCGATACGGCCTCTCCCCGCAAGCGGGGCGAGGCAAGTGGGGAGCGCCGCCTCTACTTACCCCCTTGCCCGCAAATCGCGGCGCAGCACCTTGCCGGTCGCCGTCATCGGCAGCGTCTCCGCAAACTCAACATGGCGCGGATATTCGTGGGCGGCGAGCTTGACCTTGACGAAATCCTGGATCTCGCGGGCGAGGCTGTCGCTCGGCACAAAGCCCGGGCGCAGCACGATCCAGGCCTTCACGGCCTCGGTGCGCACGGGATCAGGAATGCCGACCACGGCGGCCATCGCCACCGCGGGATGCTTGAGCAGGGTGTCCTCGATTTCGCCGGGGCCGATGCGATAGCCGGCGCTGGTGATGACGTCGTCCTCGCGACTGACGTACCAGAAATAGCCGTCCTCATCCTGGCGACCGAGATCGCCAGTCAGGAGAAAGCCGCCGGCATATTTCTTCGCCGTCGCCTCCGGATTGCGCCAATATTCGATCATGGTCACCGGGTTCGGCTGGCGCACACCAATGATGCCGCGCTCGCCGCGCGGCAGTTCGCTGCCCCTGTCATCGACAATGCGGACGTCGAAGCCCGGCGTTGCTCTGCCCATCGATCCCGGCCTGATCGGGAAAAGTTTCGCATTGTTGCCGACCACCAGATTGCACTCGGTCTGGCCATAGCCCTCGTGTGCCTCGATGCCGAAGGTCGTGCGCACCCAGTCAAGCAGTTCCGCACCCAGCGACTCGCCACCGGAGAAGATGCTGCGCAATTTCACGCCCTTATGTTCGACGTTCGCCTGCCGCAGCAGCTTCAGCGCGGTCGGCGGCAGGAAGACGTTGCGGACGGCATGCCTCGCCATCAGCTCCATCGCCGCCTGCGGCTCGAATTTCCTGGCGCGATGCCCGACCACGGGCACGCCGTGATACCAGGCGGGAAACAGCACATCGAACAGGCCACCGATCCAGGCCCAGTCAGCCGGCGTCCACATCACGTCGCCTGGTTTGGGCAGGAAATCATGCGTCATCTCGACATTGGGCAGATGTCCGAGCAGCACGCGATGCGCATGCAGCGCGCCCTTTGGATTGCCCGTCGTGCCTGAGGTGTAGATGATGATCGCGGGATCATCCGAGGACGTGTCCACCGTCGGAAAATGATCGGCGCCGCGCTCCAGCTCGGCCCAGAAAGACCTTGCGCGCCCCGATGCGGGGCCCGCGAGATAGATGCTCTTCAGCTCGGGCAGGCGGTCGCGGATCTTGGCGAGCTTCTCGAAGCCGGCTTCGTCTGTGACCACCGCCTTGGCGCCGGAATTCTGCAGCCGAAACTGCAGTGCGTCCTCGCCGAAAAGAGTAAACAGCGGCACCGAGATGAGGCCGGCCCGGAAGGCCGCGAGATGGACAACCGGCAGTTCCAGCGATTGCGACAGGAACACAGCGACGCGGTCGCCGCGCGCGAGCCCGTCCGCCTTCAGCACATTGGCGAAGCGGCTGGACAGGCGCTTCAGCTCATCGAAGGAGGTGCGCTGGGCGGTACCGTCCTCGTCGACGTAGAGAAGCGCGAGACGGCCTGTGCCGTCAGCATGGCGATCGCAGCAGGCGGTCGCGATGTTGAACTGCGCGGGGACGTCCCAGCGGAAGTTGCGATAGAGCTCGTCGTAGCTTGACGCTTCCTTGAGCATGGCCCGGGCTATCTCCTCCGTCATTCCGGGGCGGTGCGAAGCACCGAACCCGGAATCTCGAGATTCTCAGGTGCGCAACTGCGCACCATAGTTCGGTCCTCCGGACCGCCCCGGAATGACGCCGCGCCCTAACCCGTCAGCGCGGCCTTCACCAACCCGCTCGCCTTGGCGAAATCCATCTGCCCGGTGTATTTCGCCTTCAGCGCGCCGATCACCTTGCCCATGTCCTTGATCCCGGCCGCACCGGTTTCAGTGATGATGGCGGAGATCGCGGCCTTCACCTCGTCCTCCGACATCTGCTTCGGCAGATACGCCGAGATCACCGCGATCTCATCGCGCTCCTGGGCCGCAAGCTCGGCGCGGCCTCCCTTCTCGTAGAGCTCGACCGCCTCCTGGCGCTGCTTGATCATCTTCTGCAGCACGGCGAGCAGGTCCGCATCCGACAGCGGCGGCTTGCCTTCGCCGCGCGCGGCGATATCGGCGTTCTTGATGGTCGAATTGACCATGCGCAACGTGCCGAGCTTGCGCTCGTCCTTGGCCTTCATGGCCTCTTTCACCGCAGTGTTGATGTCGTCGCGCAGCATTGGAATCGTCCTCTTTCGGATCAGGCTCTGATCTAGGCCGTTCGTCCGGCCGAAACAACCGGAGTTCCGGGCAATCGCGCCACTGCTGCGCCAAATGGCCCCGAATATGCGGAAAACGCATGTGAATCGGGCCTTTCCGGCTTTGACGCGGGCAGGCTTGCGGACTATGTAGAGCCCATCATGACCACATCCGACAACGACGCCGCCTGGCCGGACCACACACCGACCGCGCTGTTAGTGCTCGCCGATGGCACGGTGCTGGAGGGCTTTGGCCTGGGCGCCGAGGGCCACGCCGTGGGCGAGGTCTGCTTCAACACCGCCATGACGGGCTATGAGGAGATCCTGACCGATCCCTCCTATGCCGGCCAGCTCATCACCTTCACCTTCCCGCATATCGGTAACGTCGGCACCAATGAGGAAGACATCGAAACGGTGAACATGGCGGCAACGCCCGGCGCGCGCGGGGTGATCCTGCGCACCGACATCACTGATCCCTCCAATTACCGCGCCACCCGCCATCTCGACCAGTGGCTGAAGGCGCGCGGCATCATCGGGCTGTCCGGCATCGACACCCGCGCATTGACCGCGCTGATCCGCAGCAAGGGCATGCCCAATGGGGTGATCGCCCATGCCAAGGATGGCAAGTTCGACCTGCATGGCCTGAAGGAAGAGGCACGGGAATGGCCGGGGCTGGAGGGCATGGACCTCGTGCCGATGGTCACCTCCGGCCAGCGCTTCACCTGGGACGAGACGCCCTGGGCGTGGAACGAAGGGTTTGGCCACCAGGACAATCCCGAGTTCAACGTCGTCGCCGTCGACTACGGCATCAAGCGCAACATCCTGCGCCTGCTTGCCGGCGTCGGCTGCAAGGTCACGGTGGTGCCCGCGACCACCTCGGCCGAAGACATCCTGGCCATGAAGCCGGACGGCGTGTTCCTGTCGAACGGTCCCGGCGATCCCGCTGCCACCGGCAAATACGCAGTGCCGGTGATCCAGAAGGTGATCGAGTCGGGCACGCCGACGTTTGGGATCTGCTTAGGCCACCAGATGCTCGGTCTCGCCGTCGGCGCCCGAACCAAGAAGATGCATCAGGGCCACCACGGCGCCAACCATCCGGTGAAGGACGAGACCACTGGAAAGGTCGAGATCACCTCGATGAACCACGGCTTTGCCGTCGACCAGGCGACGCTGCCCCAAGGCGCCAAGCAGACCCATGTCTCGCTGTTCGACGGCTCCAATTGCGGCATCGCGCTGGACGGCAAGCCGGTGTTCTCCGTGCAGTATCACCCCGAGGCCTCGCCAGGCCCGCGCGACTCGCATTATTTGTTCCAGCGCTTTGCCGATTTGATGCGGGACAAGAAGCGGGCGTAGCGGCCCCGCTTTCTCCACCGTCATGCCCGGGCTTGACCCGGGCATCCACGCTTCTCCGAGGATGCCGCCCGACGTGGATGGCCGGGACAAGCCCGGCCATGACGAGTTTGTGGCAGGTGCGGTGCTGCCTCCGGAACATCCCGACCCGACACCGGGTTGACCCCGTGAATCATTCTTCGCGGGAGACGTGCGATGGAAGCCGTCATGGAAAGAACAAAACCCTTCACCTTCGAGTTCGCGGACGACGGGCTTGTTCCAAACAATCCTCTGCCCTTCATCATCTACAAGCGCGTGATCGACGTCGACAACGCGCAGCCTGAGCGCACCATCGAGACTATCTTCGGCCGCCACGGCTGGGGCGGGATGTGGCGCAACGGCATCTACGACTACCTGCATTACCATTCGACCGCCCATGAAGTGCTCGGCATCGCGCGCGGACAGGCGCGCGTGCGTTTTGGCGGCGACCACGGCAAGGTGCTCGAGCTGAGCGCCGGCGACGTCGCGATCCTGCCCGCGGGCACCGGCCATCAATGCCTGTTCGGAACGCGCGACCTCTCCGTGGTCGGCGCCTACCCGCCCGGGCAAACAATGGAAATCACCCGTCCCACGCCGGACAATCACGCCAAGGCGCTGAAGCTGATTCCGCAGGTGGCAGTCCCCAGCACCGATCCCGTGATGGGTGAAGACGGGCCGCTGGTGCGGCTGTGGCGGGATTAGGTCCGAGCTCCCCGCATCGTCGCCCCGGCGAAGGCCGGGGCCCATAACCACAGGATCCAGTTTTTGGCACGCTGGTCGTCCGGTGGTGTCAAACAAGCGAGCATTGGGGTTATGGGTCCCGGCCTTCGCCGGGACGACCCGGGGAATCTTTCATCGCACCAGCAGCATTCGCCGTCTCGACTGCGCCAACCTACGCCGCGTTGCTGCCTTCCTGGCGGCTGGCCTCGAACAGGAACCAGGTGCGGCGCTCGGTCTCGTCGATGAAGGTCTCGAGCAGGCCGGCCGTGCCGGAATCCTCGTGCTCGTCACAGAGCTTGTGGGCTTTGCGCATGGCGGCGGCGATGTGCTTGTTGTCTTCCATCAATTCGCGCAGCATCTCGCGCGGCGGGACGTAGTCGTCGTTGTTGTCGTTGATGGTCTGCAGCTTGGAGACCTGCCCGATCGAGCGCAGCGTGGTGCCCCCGAGCTTGCGCACGCGCTCGGCGAGCTGGTCGGTGGTGGCGAAGATCGCGTCCGACTGCTCGTCCAGCATCAAATGATAGTCGTGGAAATGGCGGCCGCTCACATGCCAGTGGAAGTTTTTCGTCTTCAAGTAGAGGGCGAACGAATCCGCCAGGAGGGTGTTGAGAGTGGCCGAGATCTTGTCGACAGCCTCCTTCGGCATGTCGGTCGGGGTGTCGAGATCGGGTGAGACCTTGTGCTGCGACGTTTCCTGAGACTTGGTTTTGCTCACGTTACACCTTTGTTAGAAACCGGGAGATGGACAGCGCTCTGCGGACCCGTTAACGCATGATAATTGGACCCGTTCCCCGACGGGAACCGCGCATTCTCAAGCCCCAAGATCGGCCATGGACGATTGGATCGATTATTACGATTCCACGCATACGATTTATGCGAGCAAACGGCACCGCGACCTGCATTTCGAGCTGATCGCGCGCGATATCATCGGCTACATCACTGCCCCCGACCAGGTCGTGCTGGACTATGCCTGCGGTGAGGCCCTGTCGGCTGGCAAGGTCGCGGAGGTCTGCGGCCAGCTCATCCTCGCCGAGCCCGCCCCGGGCGTGCGCGGGCGGTTGATCGCGCGCTTTGCGCCCTACACCAAGATCAAGGTGCGGTCGCTCGACGACATCAGGAAAATGGCGGAGAATTCGGTTGATCTGGTGGTCATGAACTCGGTCGCCCAGTACATGACCGCCGCCGAGCTCGATTTCGCGTTTTCCGTCATCCGCAAAGTCCTCAAGCCCTCCGGCCGGTTCGTGCTGGGCGATGTGCTGCGTCCCGAGGTCGGCATGCTGACCGACGTGTTTGCGCTGTTGCGGTTTGGCGCCAGGCACGGCTTCCTGAAGGACGCCCTGTGGGGCCTGGCAGCGACGGCGGTGTCGGACTATCGGCAATTGCGCACCCGCGTCGGGCTGGCGCGCTATGGCGAGGCCGAGATGATCGAAAAGCTCGCCAAGGCCGGGTTTTCCGCGGCCCGCGCCGGCCAGAATATCGGCCACAACCCCTGGCGCATGACCTTCGTCGCCCACCATGCCCTGATCCGGTGAAGCCAAGGACAGCGGACCAGGGCTGCAGCAATTAGGGCTGGGGCGGTTAGGGTTAACGGCAGCTCAAGGTAGCCCGTTCCGGTCTGATCGGCCAAGATCGCCTTGGCCCGGTGGCGGAAGCGTTAACGCGGGGGCGGTGCAACGCCCTTTATCCTGGTTCAAATCCAGGCCGGGCCTCCAGCCTTCGCTCGCTTTGCGAGCTTCGGCCAGGCAAGCCAGTCTCCGCTCCATCAAAGCGAGCGAAGGCTGCCGCGCCGTAGCCCCATGGGCGGAGGCGGGCTTTATCCGCCAACTCGGGTCAGAGCTGCAAAATTGACCTAAATTGCCGGTTGATGGGGCGTCTAAGGGGGTTTCGCAACTGCAGAAACTGGTCTAAAGACCGGCTCGCGCGCGGCGATCACGCGCTCTTGGCCATCGGGGACGCGCGGCATGCGCGCCCTTTTTTTGTGCCCAATTTGCCTTCCCGCGAGACTTGATGCCCAAACGAACCGACATCTCGACCATCCTGATCATTGGCGCCGGTCCGATCGTGATCGGCCAGGCCTGCGAATTCGACTATTCGGGAACGCAGGCCGTCAAGGCGCTGAAGGAGGAGGGCTACCGCATCGTCCTGGTGAACTCCAATCCGGCGACCATCATGACCGATCCGGAGCTGGCGGATGCGACCTATATCGAGCCGATCACGCCCGACATCGTCGCCAAGATCATCGAGAAGGAGCGCCACGTCATTCCCGGCGGCTTTGCGCTGTTGCCGACCATGGGCGGGCAGACCGCGCTGAACTGCGCGCTGTCGCTGCGGCGCCTCGGCACATTGGCCAAATTCGACGTCGAGATGATCGGCGCCACGGCTGATGCCATCGACAAGGCCGAAGACCGCCAGCTGTTCCGCAACGCGATGGAGAAGATCGGGCTGCAGACGCCGAAATCGCGGCTCGCCAATGCGTCCGCCCTCAAGAAGTCCTACCGCGACAAATATCTCGCCGACCGCGAAAAGCTGTCGGGCGCCGAGCTCGACGAGTTCGAGCGGCAATGGACGCTGGGCGAGAACGAGCGGCGCAAGCGCTACCAGCAGCAGGCTTTGGCGGAAGCGCTGATGGCGCTCAACGACATCGGCCTGCCCGCGATCATCCGTCCCTCCTTCACCATGGGCGGCACCGGCGGCGGCATCGCCTACAACAAGGAAGAGTTCATCGACATCATCGAGCGCGGGCTCGATGCCTCCCCCACCAACGAAGTCCTGATCGAGGAAAGCGTCCTCGGCTGGAAGGAATTCGAGATGGAGGTGGTGCGGGACAAAAACGACAATTGCATCATCGTCTGCTCGATCGAGAATTTCGATCCGATGGGCGTGCACACCGGCGATTCCATCACGGTCGCGCCCGCGCTGACCCTGACCGACAAGGAATACCAGATCATGCGCGACGCATCGATTGCGGTGCTGCGCGAGATCGGGGTCGAGACCGGCGGCTCCAACGTGCAGTTCGGCCTCAACCCCGCCGACGGCCGCATGGTGGTGATCGAGATGAATCCGCGCGTCTCGCGCTCATCCGCGCTCGCCTCCAAGGCGACCGGCTTTCCGATCGCCAAGGTCGCGGCGAAACTCGCGGTCGGCTACACGCTGGATGAGATCGCCAACGACATCACCGGCGGTGCGACGCCGGCCTCGTTCGAGCCGACCATCGATTATGTGGTGACCAAGATCCCGCGCTTTGCGTTCGAGAAGTTCCCGGGCGCCTCCCCGACCCTGACCACCTCGATGAAATCGGTCGGCGAGGTGATGGCGATCGGCCGCACCTTCCAGGAGAGCCTGCAGAAGGCGCTGCGCGGACTCGAGACCGGCCTCACCGGCCTCGACGAGATCGAGATCGAGGGCCTCGGGCGCAGCGACGACAAGAACGCGATCCGCGCCGCGCTCGGCACGCCGACGCCGAACCGCATCCTGCAGGTGGCGCAAGCCATGCGGCTTGGCTGGTCCAATGAGGACATCTTCAATTCCTGCAAGATCGATCCCTGGTTCCTGCAGGAGATGCGCGGCATCGTTGAGATGGAACAGAAGATCCGCAAGAGCGGTCTTCCGACCAATGCCCGCGCCATGCGCATGGTCAAGGCGATGGGCTTCTCCGACGCGCGGCTTGCGGTGCTGACCCATACCACCGAGGCCGAGGTCAAGGCAAAGCGCCATGCGTTCGGCGTCCGCCCGGTGTTCAAGCGCATCGACACCTGCGCGGCCGAGTTCGCTTCCCCCACCGCCTATATGTATTCGACCTATGAGGCGCCGTTCGCGGGCACCCCCTCCGACGAGAGCGCGCCCTCGGACAAGAAGAAGGTCGTGATCCTCGGCGGCGGGCCGAACCGGATCGGCCAAGGCATCGAGTTCGATTATTGCTGCTGCCATGCCTGCTTCGCGCTGCATGATGTCGGCTTCGAAAGCATCATGATCAACTGCAATCCGGAGACGGTGTCGACCGACTACGACACGGCGGACCGGCTGTATTTCGAGCCGCTCACCTCGGAGGATGTGCTGGAGATCATCGAGACCGAGCGCTCCAATGGCACGCTGGTCGGCGTCATCGTGCAGTTCGGCGGCCAGACGCCGCTGAAGCTTGCGCGCGCGCTGGAAGCGGCGGATGTGCCGATCCTCGGCACCTCGCCTGACGCGATCGATCTTGCCGAGGACCGCGATCGATTCAAGCGCGTGCTCGACAAGCTGCATCTGAAGCAGCCGAAGAACGGCATCGCCTATTCGGTCGAGCAGGCGCGCCTCGTCGCCGCCGATCTCGGACTGCCACTGGTGGTGCGTCCGTCCTACGTGCTCGGCGGCCGCGCCATGCAGATCATCCGCGAGGAGAGCCAGCTTTCGGACTATCTGCTCGGCACGCTGCCCGAGCTCGTGCCGGCGGACGTACAGGCGCGCTATCCGAACGACAAGACCGGTCAGATCAACACCGTGCTCGGCAAGAACCCGCTGCTGTTCGACCGCTATCTCTCCGATGCGACCGAGATCGACGTCGATTGCCTGAGCGACGGCAAGGACACCTTCATCGTCGGCATCATGGAGCATATCGAGGAGGCCGGCATTCACTCCGGCGATTCCGCCTGCTCGCTGCCGCCGCATTCGCTCGACGAGGCGACCCTCGCTGAGCTTGAGCGGCAGACCCGCGAGCTCGCGCTCGGGCTCGACGTGGTCGGGCTGATGAACGTGCAATATGCCATCAAGGACGGCGAGATCTATGTGCTCGAGGTCAATCCGCGCGCATCGCGCACGGTGCCCTTCGTCGCCAAGGTGATCGGCATGCCCGTCGCCAAGATCGCGGCGCGCCTCATGGCTGGCGAGAAGCTCGCCGACTTCAAGCTGAAGAAGCCTGCGCTCAAGCATGTCGGCGTGAAGGAATCCGTGTTCCCGTTCGCCCGCTTCCCCGGTGTCGACACGGTGCTCGGGCCGGAAATGCGCTCGACCGGCGAGGTCATGGGGCTCGACCGCTCCTTCCAGGTGGCGTTCGCCAAGAGCCAGCTCGGCGGCGGCACACGCGTGCCGCGCAAGGGCACGGTGTTCGTTTCCGTGCGCGAGGGTGACAAGGAGCGCATCACGGATGCAGTCCGCCTGCTCCATTCGCTCGGCTTCAAGGTGATGGCCACCTCGGGCACGCAGCGCTTCCTGTCCGATCACGGCGTGCCGGCGGAAAAGGTGAACAAGGTGCTGGAGGGGCGGCCCCATATCGTGGACGCCATCACCAATGGCGACATCCAGCTCGTGTTCAACACAACCGAGGGGCCGCAGGCCCTGGCCGACAGCCGCTCTTTGCGGCGCGCTGCCCTCTTGCATAAAGTGCCTTATTACACCACTCTTTCAGGCGCCGTAGCGGCAGCCCAGGGAATCCGCGCCTATCGGGACGGAGACCTTGAGGTCCGTACGCTGCAGAGCTATTTTTCCGAAACCTGATTGCTGGCCGGGCGCAGCGCCCCGCTAAGTAATTGGCGGCAAAGCCGGACCTGGCTGGAACCACCAGCCATGCGGCGACCTTGTTTCGGCTCGAAGATGGGTAAGGTCTGGCACCGGTTCAGTAAACCCCGGGCCGTCCCGAGGAATTGCGACATTTCGTGCGGAGCCCCGATTCGGGTTCTGCACGCCTGAAGGACAGAGAAGACGATGGAAAAGGTTCCAATGACCTCGCTCGGCTATGCCGCGCTGGAGGACGAGCTGAAGAAGCGCCAGACCGTGGAGCGCCCGCGCATCATCGAGCATATCGCGGAAGCCCGCTCGCATGGCGACCTCTCGGAAAACGCGGAATATCACGCCGCCAAGGAGGAGCAGTCGCACAATGAGGGCCGCATCGCCGAGCTCGAGGACAAGCTCGCGCGCGCCGACGTGATCGACATCACCAAATTGTCCGGCGACGTCATCAAGTTCGGCGCCACCGTCACGCTGGTCGATGAGGACACCGAGAAGAAGCAGGTCTGGCAGATCGTCGGCGAGGTCGAGGCCGATGCCAAGAAGGGCCGGATCTCCATCACCTCGCCGCTCGCGCGCGCGCTGATCGGCAAGAAGAAGGGGTCCTCCGTCGAGGTGAACACGCCCGGCGGCGCCAAGGCCTATGAGATCACCAAGGTCGAGTGGCGCTGACCGGACCCAGGCTCCGCCGCGCTTTTTTGAAAAGCCGCGTGTTTCACGCGGCTTTTTGCTTGCGTTGCGGTTCCACTGCATGGAATCCGTAAGGCGCGGCGCGACGTGCTCGTCCAGGGGGTGTGATCTTGCCGACCCCGTGACGGCACGCGGCCACAATCGTTTTTGTCAGATGGTGTGAATGGGGACGACAACATGGACCAGATTGTCTCGAAATGGCAGCCGATTGCGCTGAGCCTGCTGCGCTTCATCACGGGCTTGGTGCTGTTCCAGTACGGGGTCGCCAAGATCCTGCATTTTCCGCCGGATTCGCCATTCGCGAAGGTGACCATCGATTCCCTCTATGGCGCGGCCGGCACCATCGAGCTGATCCTGGGCGCGCTTTTGATCGTGGGCCTCTTCACCCGTCCAGTGGCCTTCATCTTCTCAGGCGAGATGGCGTTCGCCTATTTCATTTCGCACTTCCCAAAGAGCTTCTTCCCGGTGATCAACGGCGGCAGTCTCGCGATCGCGCTCTGCTTCACGTGCCTTTATCTCGCGACCTCAGGCGGCGGACCGATCAGCGTCGACGCCATGATGGGCAGGAAGAGTTGAGCAGGAAGAGCTGCGAACGAAAACTCAGAACGTGCGGAGCCTCAGCTCCGCACCCTGACCTCGAGCGGCACGGCCGCCTCGTATTTTGAATTGTGCAGGACCAGAGAGGTCCTGACATTACGCACATGCGGCGCGGCGGTCAGATGGGTGACGAACTCCTGGAACGTCGCCATGTCGGGCGCCACGCATTTCAGGATGAAATCCACCTCGCCTGACAGCATCCAGCATTCGCGCACCAACGGCTCGGCGCGCACGAACTCCTCAAAGGCCTTCAGATCCGCATCCGCCTGGCTCGACAGATGCACGGATGCGAACACCGTCACGTCGAAACCGAGCTTGCGCGGATCGAGAAGCCCGCGATAGCCCTGGATATAGCCCTCCTCTTCCAGTGTGCGGACCCGGCGCAGACATGGCGGCGGTGAAATCCCGACGCGTTTGGCGAGCTCGACATTGGTGATTCGGCCATCGGCCTGGATCTCCCTCAGGATCTTGAGGTCGATCTCGTCTAGATTCTTCGACACGGAGGTTTCGCTTCCTGGAACTTGGCTCTCGCCGGCCACGCTGCCGACAACACTCTGTAGCGCAGTCCGTGCCATTTGCGCAATTTTATTGCGCGTGCACTGCGCAATCGCTTTGTCGTGAAGGGAAAATTCGCCGGTTTGGATTGCAGTTCTTGCATAGCTAGCCACATATCCTAGACTTGGATTTGACACTTTCGGCGCCGCCGCGATGCCTTTCCGGGCTTTCCCGCTCAAGCGCTGACCAGCCCCCGTCCCAGTCAGCAAGAGACGCCAAGCCCCATGTCCGCGCCTATTCACGCCAAGGTCGTCATCATCGGATCCGGCCCGGCCGGCTACACTGCTGCGATCTACGCGGCGCGCGCGATGTTGGAACCGATCCTGATCCAGGGCATCCAGCCGGGCGGGCAGCTCACCATCACCACCGATGTGGAAAACTATCCTGGCTTTGCCGACGTCATCCAGGGTCCCTGGCTGATGGAGCAGATGGAGAAGCAGGCGCGGCATGTCGGCACCAGGATCGTCACCGATCTCGTGGGCAAGCTCGATACTGCACAGCGCCCATTCCGCCTGACCTGCGACAGCGGCGATGTCTATCTCGCAGACACGGTCGTGCTCGCAACGGGTGCGCAAGCGCGCTGGCTCGGCATCCCCTCGGAAGAGAAGTTCAAGGGCTTTGGCGTCTCGGCCTGCGCGACCTGTGACGGGTTCTTTTATCGCGGCAAGGACGTCGTGGTGGTCGGCGGCGGCAACACCGCGGTCGAGGAAGCGCTATTCCTGACCAACTTCGCGTCGTCGGTGACCATCGTGCATCGGCGCGACCACTTCCGCGCCGAGCGCATCCTGCAGGATCGCTTGTTCAAGCATCCCAAGATCAAGGTGGTCTGGGACAGCGCCGTCGACGAAATCTGCGGCGACGAAAATCCCTCCAAGGTCACGCATGTCAGGCTCAAAAACACCAAGACCGGCGCCATCTCCGAGCTTGCGGCTCAGGGCGTATTCATCGCCATCGGCCATGCGCCCGCGACAGAGCTGGTGCAGGGCCAGGTGAAACTGAAATCCTCCGGCTATGTCGAGGTCGCACCGAATTCCACGGCAACCTCGGTGCCCGGCCTGTTCGCAGCCGGCGATGTCGCCGACGAAACCTATCGACAGGCGGTGACGGCCGCCGGCCTTGGCTGCATGGCCGCGCTCGAGGCCGAACGTTTTCTCGCCTTGCGTGCCAGTGAGCGCGCGGCAGCGGAATGATGACAAACCATGCCTAGATCACGCGACGGATTTACCGATATGGATTGGGACAAGCTGAAGGTGTTTCACGCAGCGGCAGAAGCAGGGAGCTTCACGCATGCTGGCGAGCAGCTCGGACTGTCACAGTCGGCTGTTTCGCGCCAAGTCAGTGCGCTGGAGCAAGAGCTCTCGGTCTCGCTGTTCCATCGTCACGCCCGCGGGCTGATACTAACCGAGCAGGGTGACCTTCTGTTCCGCACCGCGCATGATGTTTTCATGCAGCTGCAGGCCGCCCGCGCCAAGCTCACCGACAGCCGCGAGCGCCCGAGCGGCGACCTCAAGATCACCACCACGCCGGGCGTCGGCATCAACTGGCTGATTCCACGCCTCGGCGAGTTCACTGCGCTCTATCCCGAGATCCGGATCCAGCTGATCGTCACCGACGAGGAACTCGACCTGTCCATGCGCGAGGCGGATGTGGCGATCCGTACCCGCAAACCGACCCAGCCGGACCTGATCCAGCGCAAGCTGTTCTCGATCGGCTTCCACGCCTATTGCTCGCCGGAATATGTCAAGCGCTTCGGCACCCCGCGCACACTCGACGATCTCGATGCCCATCGCATCATCATGCTGTCGGACGGACAGGTCGCACCGCACCTGCAGAACCGCAACTGGCTGATCGAGGCCGGGCGGAACGGCAGCGGCCCGCGCGAGGCCTATTTCAAGGTCAACAACGTCCTGGGCCTGGTGCGCGCCTGTCAGCAGGGTTTGGGAATTGCCGCGCTGCCGGATTATCTGGTCGAAGACAACAACCGCCTCGTGCAACTGTTCGGCGAGTCCGATTCGATCCAGCTCGATACGTACTTTGTCTATCCTGAAGAGCTGAAGACGGTGGCGCGGGTGCAGGTGTTCCGTGACTTCGTCGTGAGCAAAGCGCAGCGCTGGCCGTCCTGATTTTAAGCATGTCTGACATGCGGCTTTCCCGGTTGCCGCATGGCGCGAGCGCGGACCATAATACACCTACGCTGAGCATTCGCGTTGCGCATTTGTCCCCCTCCTCCAGTGGCGCGGGAGCTCAGTAATCCCTCTTGGAAGGTGATTGTGTCGGCCTCACGTGGCCAATACCTCAAGCCGGGCTCTCTCGAGCCCGGCTTTTTTTCTTCAGACCCAGCAAGAACTGTCAGCCGTTGACAGCAGCCGCAGCGCGCTTCATCATTCATGCATGGTCACGAATTCGTGCAGAAATATGCAGTCGAAAAAAGCTCCCCATACGGGGAGCTCAGATCGACGCGCGCATTAGACCATCACGCCAACCGATCCGACAAACCCCGCCGCGAGTGCGGGGTTTTTTATTGTCCCCGTCTCCGGCCACTCAACCTCAAGGAGATGGACCATGAACGACCTTCAAACCCGGCTGCAGGGCCTCTGGCTGCCGCTGGTCACGCCATTTCGCGATGGCGAGATCGATGCACGCTCGCTGCACCGCCTGGTGCGGCACTACGCAGCCGGCCCGATCGACGGACTGATCCTGGCTGCGACCTCGGGCGAAGGCCTGCTGCTGTCGTCATCGGAACTGGAGCTTTTGGTCGAACAGGTGCGCATCGCGCTCGACGAATCGGGACGCCAGCTGCCGATCTGTCTCGGGCTGGCCGGCGCCTCGACGGCGAAGCTGTGCGAGGCGATCGACGAGACGGCGGCCTGGCCGATCGACTATTATCTGATCTCGAGCCCCTATTACCTGCGCCCCTCGCAGCGCGGGCTGCATCAGCACTTCACCGCACTCGCCGATCACGCCTCATGGCCGGTCGTGCTCTATAATATTCCATATCGCAGCGCCGTAGGGATGACCAACGACACGCTGCTCGCACTCGCCGAACATCCCAACATCGTCGGCCTGAAGGATTGCTGCGCCGATCGCGCACAGACCGTCGAGCTGTTGCGGCATCGCCCGGCCGGCTTCCGCGTGCTGACCGGCGAGGACGCGCAATATCACGACGCGCTCACCGATGGCGCCGACGGCGCCATCCTGCTGTCGGCGCATGTGGAGACGGCCAGCTTCGCGGCCGTGCAAGCCGAACTCGCCGCCGGCAAGCGCGACGCGGCGCTCGCCGCCTGGCAGCGCGTCTCGGAGCTGACCCGGCTTTTGTTCGGCGAGCCGAGCCCTGCCCCTGCCAAGCATTGGCTGTGGCGCCTTGGGCTGATCGACAGCCCCGAGGTTCGCTTGCCGATGGTTGCGGTGAGCGACGCGCTTGCCGCGCGGCTAGACCAGGAGATGGCGCGCCGCGGCCTCGCCTACCTTGACACCACCGCGCGCGGCCTGGTTAACGCCGGGTGAGCGGATTGCCTGCAATGCGATCCCCCATGCGCGCGGCTCTTTAAAGAGAAGCGCGTATCAATCCTCCGTCAAAAAAAATAGACGGCAGGGGGAAGCAATGAATAGTGAAACGCCCGCGCTGGCGAGAGCCGCGCGCATGGAGACTGCGCGCGACCTCCTGATGGTCTCGACCTTCGGCTTCTGGGCCCTCCTGCTCGGGCTTGCGCCCGTGATCGCGATCCATGTGTTCGGCGGCAGCTGACGCGCGCGCGTGAGCGCGGCGGCTTCGAGCCAAAAGGCGGCGAGCGACGATCGAGCTCGCGACTTCCGCTTCTCAGGCTCGGGCGCGCAGCGACTGCAACACCGTCCGAGCCAGTCCCTTGGCACTGGGAAGCATGACACGTGCCTTGTCGGCCTCCTCAGGGAGTGTCTCGACCGCGGCGAAGACGATGCCTTCGATCATGCGCGCGATCATGCGCGGATCGCCGGGCAGAAGAATGCCTGCTTGCTGCAGCCCCTGCACAATCTCGACAAACGTGCCGAGCACGTTTTTCTCATGGAGATCGAGCCAGCGCTTGCGACCAAGCACGGCAACCGCCTCGCCGAAATAGAACTTGCGCCTGCTGCTATCCAGGCCGCCAAGTTCGATCGCGCCCTCAAAAACCGCAATCAGTGCATCCCAGGGATCAGCGCCAACGGACGCGGCTCGCGCCAACGCGCCTTTCAGGACCTGGGTCACCTCGATATCGAGGGTTGCGATGATTTCGGCATAGAGTCCCGCCTTGTCACCGAAATGATGGTAGAGCGAGCCATTGGTCACGCCGGCCTCCGAGCAGATTTGCTCGATCGAGGTCTTCTCATAACCATTGCTGCCGAACAGACGCCGGCCAGTCTTGATCAGGGCTGAGCGGGTGGCAGCTGTGTTGTCTCTGCGACGCTCAATTTTTTGCGGTTTTTTCTGCATAGGTTGTCACGAGACGAGAAGACCACCCTAAGGCAGCTCTACCCGAAAAGATTAAACTTCTAGAACAGAATCAGTTGCGACCGCTAGGCAAACTCGCCTCAATTCCACCATCGTGGAGCTCTAGAATGGTGCTCTAGTATTTTATTGCAGCGTGAGTGATACTATGATTCCCAAGATTCTGGTGCTGCTTACGATTGTTCCCCATCTCGAGCTCGCCCTGCAGAGCACGGTTTTCGAGTGGTTCGCACCCGAGACGAGAATGGCGCGTTTGCGGGAGGGAACGCTTACGGACGCAATGCCAAGCAACACCCTCTACAACGTCTTCCTGATGACCGCGCTGGTCCTCGCATTTTTCTATCCAGATCCGGTGGTTGCCAGAAGCTTCGCCTGGTTCTGGCTCTTGAGCGTTGTAATCGGTTCGGTCTGGGATGCTGTCACAAGCCGGATTGATGGTCGCTACCATGCATTTCTGGTGGCGGCGCTGAGCATCGGGCTGTTGGATACGAGACCAGACGTGGCATCGGCTTTTTCCGTGTTCGGCCTTGCCTGCGTCATTGCCTCAGGTCTTCGCTGCGCATTGAACAGCATGCAACCCGGCAGTCTGATCAACTGCTCGATTCCTGCGGCTCTCGCGCTCACGGCCGTGCTTGGCAGACTCTGACGACACGCGTCAATTGCTGCGGGCGCCATCTCGTCGGGCGCAGAAGGGTGATGTCAGTGCAGGCGGCACGACCACGTCAGCCGGAGCCGTGCTAAATCAGGCCAGTCCCTTGATGAGCAGGCTGCAAGTGTCCCTCATCCAGGCGTTGGCCTGGTCCGGGGCGACGCGAAGCCGCCCGTGGAGATATTGCGCGGTGAGGCCTTGCATCGCCGCGATGTAGACGCCGGCTCTCGCGACCACCAGGTTTGGCGCAATGCCCGTCCCGGCGAAGCCCACGACAAATATCTGCAGTGCCTCCATGATCGCGGCCTCAAGTCGGGGGAATCTGACGCCAAGACTGGGGTAGGCGCCGGTCGCGAACAGAAAGATGTTCTTGTTCTTGCGCCCAAACGTAAACACCGCAAGCCCCGCCGCGACCAGCATCGGCTCGCCAGGCGCCTCGTTGGCAACCGCCTTGCGCAGGTGCTGGATGAAATCCCGCCAGATTCTCTCGGCAACGTCGGCGAGGAGCGCTTCCTTGTCGGGGAAGTGGCGATAGATCGCGCGATGATTCACGCCGGTATCCTGCGCGAGATCGCGCAAGGTTATCGAGGCGCCGCCATGCTCCTCGATCCTTCGGATCGCAGCTTTCATCAGCGCGTCCGGCAGATTGCCGTGGCGAAATGTGGTTCTCTTCGTTGCCGCTTTGCGGACCATCCGGAAGTTTCTCTGGTTTGCAGGTAGTCTCCATTGGAGACTAAGTAGTATTGTACAGCAGCGCAAGCGGAATGCGGTGGCCTGGTACCGCGTTCAGGTGAAGAAATGCTGAAAATTGGTGGTTTTTGGCCGGAAAAGCGCGCTATTTACTAAAATCGGAGCTGTGGCGAAAACCGGCTTGACTCGCGGCGGCTCGTGCTTCTATGTCTCCGTGGGAGACTTATTGTCAACTCATTGTTAACTGAGCCACCGGTCAAGACCGCGACCTTTTGTGGACCAAAAGCGAACGGCTGACCCGTCCATAATTGCTCGAGACTCCGGTCCCCAAAAGGCACGAGGCTCGAGGATAAGTCTCCATTGGAGACAACTAGGAGCCTGACTGTGCGCAAAACTCAGAAGACGGTTCGCGTGGATATTGTTGAAAACGAGCATGGCGTGGTGTTTCCACGGCTGATTCCTGCGTCGGTCCTCGTCGTGTTCCTCGCGGGCCTGCTGCAGTGGATACTGCCGCTGCCGCTCAGCCTGTTTGCCGACATTACGGCGCTGGGGGACGTCGGCGTCATATCGTTGTTCTCCCTGGGTGCCGTGATTGCGGCGGCCGGCATTGCGATCAGCGTTGCCGGATGCCGGACCCTGAAGCGAAACGGCGCGGAGGTTGAACCATCGCAGCCGGCGGCTGTCCTGGTGACCGACGGCATCTTCGCCTGGACCAGGAATCCCTGCTATCTCGGCTGGTTGATTGCGCTGTTCGGTGTCGCACTGATGCTGGTGCTGGATTGGCTGCTGATCCTGCTCGTGCCGACCTGGATCCTGCTGAACCTGGCGGTCGTCCGGCCGGAGGAACGGCACCTCCTCCAGAAATTTGGCGAGACCTATGAAGACTACCGCCGGCGCGTTCCGCGCTACTTGTTTATCCACTGAGGAGCCCGGTTTGGCCGCCCCACATCGACGAGTCAGCTCCCGCTCTGGCGCGTTCGTGCCGGCTATCGCAATCCCGAAAAATGGACGCGTCCGTGGGCGCGCTTGGCTGCCGGATGTCTCTTCCGGATCAATCGCCAAGGTCAACAAAAACTTGCCTGGTTAAGCCGCGGTAGCCCGCGCGCAAAAATGCAGGCGAACGCGCAACCCGGTTTTAAAACCTCTCCTGTATGACAGCTCTCATAACAAGAACGCGGGGGCGTCTGTGCATACTCAGGACAATCGGCTCGGCACGCCAGAAGGCGTCCCGGCCCAGGGATTTGTGACTCCAATCAATACTAACCAGGGCTTCACCACGTGGGGCCTTGCGAACCGGACATCAACCAACCAGAGCTTCACGACCGAAGACATTCTCTGGGCGCTCGGCATCTGGAGCGTGATCATCTGCCTGTCGCCGGTGATCCTGTTCTACATGCTGATGGTGGCGTGACGCGCGGCCGGCGCGAGGCCGCGGGCAGCGGTCACACTTGCGCTGACGCTTCGGAGAGCGCGTGCACGACAGCAAGAGCGCGATGAGGCTGCAAGGCCGGCGACGGCAAGCCGCCGCCCGCCCGCGTCACGCCTCTACGGACCGTATTTCGGCGCGGGCGTCTGGTTGAAGTCCGGCTCGTCAGCGATACAGGTGAAGTTCGCGGCCACGCTGGTGCTGCCAGTGCCGTTATACCTCGCGACCTTGGGATAGACGCACAGCGGGCGCGTCATCTCGACGGCAGGCGGGGTATCGTTGACGAACTTGGTGGCGATGATCGTCTCGGGCGCCTTGCCCTGCTCGACCCAGTGCACCAGCGGCGTGAGCGCATCGAACACGTTCGGACCCGGCCCGCCCGAGCAGTGGTACATGCCGGGCACCATGAACAGACGCGCATAGGTTTGCGTGCGCACCAGCCCCGGATCGCTGCCTGCGCCAAAGCTCGCCGGCTGGAAACCGCCCCGCTCGCCTGCGACCAGCGCGTTGAAGTAATTGATGCTGGTCTGCGACGGGATCAGCGGGTCGGCCCAGCCGTGATACATGAGAAGCTTGCCGCCATGCTCGCGGAATTCGCCAAGATCCGTCGAGGTCGCATTCAAGACCGCGGCGAGCTGATCGTCGACCGTGTCCACGTCATGATGGAAATCGAAATTCGCGAAATTGTGGACGCTTCCAGGATAACCGAAGCTCGGACCGAACACCCAGTAGAACAGGCCATCGAAAGCCGGCTCCGGCAGCTGCTCCTGCAGCGCAAGCCCAAGCGCGAGCACATTGTCGGTCTCGTTGCCGCGCTCGGAGCCGACGCTGATGATCTGCCCGTTCACGGGGTCGATGGTCCCGGCATAGTACTTCCGCATGGTCGTGACCTGGTCGCTGCTCAGGCAGGCGGGCGGGGCATTGCCGGCCGTGCATTGCAGCACCTTGGGATCGAAGTGGCAGTCGCGCGGATCCGTCAGGAACGGGTCGGTGGCGGCGCCGCCGTCCTTGCCGACGCAACTCGCAAGCACCGCCTTGTTGATCAGCGTCATCTGGCCCGGCTGGATGAAGCGACCCGGGCTCGCATGGGCGTCCTGCCAGAGCGAAATCGCACCCATGTGCAGATGCGTGCGGTTGAACGCCGCCGCACCAGCCAGGATGCCGTCGTAATCGTCAGGGAAGCGCTGCGCTTCCATCAGCGCATTCTGGCCGCCGGTGGAGCAGCCGGCGAAATAGGCCTTGCCCGCGCGCGCCTGGTAGAAGGCATTGGCGATCGCCTTGCCCTGCACCGTCATCAGATGGATGGCGCGATAGCCGAAATCCTTGATCCGCTCGGGATGGCCGAACAGGCCGGTGGTGGGATTGGGCGGATCGCCGAAATCGATCGCCAGCTGATTGCCCATGTTGCCGTCCGAGCCGCAGAACAGCGGGCTGCATCCGGACGTGCCGGTGCCAAGGTCGCTGTTGCTGGACGCAAAGCCGGACTGGATGCCGATTGCGAGCTCGTTATAGCTGATGACGCCCTGGAACCCGCCGCCGCCTGTGCCGAGAAACCGTCCGTTCCATGTCGTCTCCGGCAGCCACAACTCGATCTTGATGGCGGAGTCGGAGCTGGGCGTAAGCGTCGCGGTGACGCGGCAGAACGCCGGCAGCCGGGTGAAAGTCTGCGGTGGGTTGGATCCCGGAACCACGAACGTGCCGCTGGTGTTGTCTGCGGCCGAGGTGATGGTCGCGTGCTCCAGATTGAGGGATTCCAGGTTGGTGCACGGCGTTGCGAGTGCAGGTGTCGAGGCAATGGCGACCGAGGCAAAAACGCCCGCGGCCGCGCCGGCGAGGCACGGTCGAAGCATGGTCAATCCTCCCTGATCGTTCTTGATCTTGTAAAGGGAGCGGAAGAATAGCCGCCGAATGCGACAGGGTTGCAACGGGTAAGCGATACTCGCCCGCAGTCCCGAATGTGGTGTGTGACAGGCGTTTGAAAAAGTTGCTGTCCGAACACCAAAAAAAGATTCTCGAGAGATCCTGTCTCGCAACTATCCACTCAACTAGGCTGTGTCGGCTGCGCGCTCAAAGCCGCGCCATTTGCTGGCGTCGGCAGCACCTGCGTGGCAGTAACGCGACTGTCTGCAAGCTCGCGATCGTTCGGCGAACTACCAACAGGGAGGAGACAATGACCACCAGACATTTTTGCTTCGCCGCCATCGCCACCGCTGTGCTGCAGCTTGGCGCCGCAGGCGCGGCGAGCGCCGCTCCGCCGGACAAGAGCCCTCAGATCGGCACGACCTTTCCCGCCCACTTCCCGGTGATCGAGAACTTCTATCTCGGCAAGCCGGCGATCGGCTTTGGCTCCAACGTCGGTCGCATCGAGCACGTGCCGATCATCTTCCTCCACGGCAACAACGACAGCCCGTTCCCGACCAGCTGCAATCCCTTTGGCCGCATCCAGGCCTTTGCGCAATTCTTCCTCGATCACGGCTACCATCCGAGCGAGCTCTGGGGCCTCGGTTATCAGGGCGATCAGTGCGACCTGGCGCAGGACAACACCCATCGCTCAGGGATCTCGCACACAACCGCTGAGGCCGTGCCGATGCTGCGCGAGTTCGTGCAGGCGGTGCTGGACTTCACCGGCGCCAAGCGCGTCGACATCGTCGCGCACAGCCTCGGCGTCACCATCGCGCGGGAATGGATGCTGCAGGACAACGCCTTTCGCAAGGTGCGGGCGCTGGTCGCCATCGACGGCCCCAATCACGGCATCGTCGACTGCTCGCCGAGCCCGGCCAATTTCTATCAGCTCGCAAGCGGCGGCGGCTTCACCCCTGATAGCGCGGTGTGTGACGAGTATGGCTCTGACCACACCCAGCTGCTCTCCGTCCTGAACGCTGCGGGCGAGACGCGGCCGCCCACGCAATACCTCGTCATCCGCAACAAGCCGGGCACACCCGACTTCGTCTACAACAGCCTGCCGGACGGCGCCCTTCCCGGCGTTCCCGCCGAGGACCGCGACGGCAATCCGCATGACTTCACGGAAAGCGCGGGTCTTGCCGGTGCCAAGACCATCGACCTTGCCGGCCAGGGCCAATTCGACCCCATCCTTGGCACCGCCCATCTCGGCATCCTGAACTCGCCGGAATCGCGCAGCGCCGCGCTGCAGTTCCTGACCTCGTTGCGCGGCGGCCCGGATCAGGAGGGGCAATAACCAGAGCCGCGCGAAAACACGAACGGGGTGAGGTGAGCTCTCCGGCAAAAGCTCGCCCCACCCCGGCGCCGTCCCTTGAAAAGTCGTCTTGACGAAATGCTTTTCAAACAACGCGTCTTAAGAAAAAGCGCAAATAAAACGCGCGAATGCCGCGCGTTATTTGTCAGTCCACGCAACGCAACAGCAACCAGGCAGCGAAGTTACGCCGCCTGCTTGTGCATTGTGCCGCTCGCCGAGGCGGAGCCGCGGATGGCTTTCACCGAACGCTCGATCGCAGCCCAGAGTCTCGCGATCTCCGCCGCCGCGCGCCCTTCGGCATAATATTCACGCACGCCTTCGCCGTGACCGAGCGCCATCAACAGATCGGCGCGGTTGGTGATCTGGCCGCCCCAGACCGGCGCACGGAATTTCGCCAGCGCTTCGCGCGCAATGGCAACGATCGGGCTCTCGGCATCGTCGCGACGCGCCGGCGCACCATTGAGCACCACGGCATAGGGCTTGCGCGCGGCACGGCACATCTGAATCGTTTCCTGCACGGCGTTGACGTCGAACACACCGGGACGCGCGGGAATGATGACCAGGGTCGCATTCTTGATCGCGTCGTCGACCACGGCCGACAGGTTCGGCGGGGTGTCGATCAAGACCCATTCAATGCCGTCGCGCTTCGCCTGGGCGACGATGCCGCTGACCGAGTTGACCGCGGTCTTGATCGGCGGCTCGTTGGTGCCGCGCAGCTTGTGCCACAACGTCAAGGAGCCCTGCGGATCGGCATCGACCAGCAGGCACGGCTTGGTTGATTTGATTTGCGCGGCCAGATGTGCGGCCAGGGTGCTCTTTCCCGAGCCACCTTTACGCGATGCGAAAACAATGACGTTCATACCATTCGCCTCCAGATTGACCCCAGGAAGCAAAAATGAATCACCGCACTGATTCGCGAAAGAAAAATGTGGCAAGGTGTGGCGCTAAACCACGGATTGATTCGCGCGCTTGCTTTTGAGTCACAGTGATGATCACGCAAATCTCACACTGAGAAACAAGCGGTAACATCGCGGACGAAATCGGGGCGGGATCAGACGTCGACGTCACACAGCGACGTCACACAGCGAGATCACACATCGTCGGCTCGATACTCACAACTCGCAGCCAACTGGCTGTGATGAGTCGTCGTGTCCGCATATCACACTGGCAAATTACATTTGAAACACGACGCATGTCGCCCGACTGAACGGGCGGCGATTGAGCCAGGCTCGCACGCCAAACAAATAGCGGTCCGTGACTGCAGCCGGCCTCGCGCGCACGCGAGACCCACTGAACTCTCCGCGTCTCCGCGGCTAGTGCCGATAGCTCTGCCGGGAGGATCGATCCGCCATGTCGCCGGGCTCCGGTCCAGGGCGGAAGAAGGCGCGGCACTGCGGCGACAGCTGCGACTTGTTGCGGACCATGCAGGCCGTGACGCGGTCGATATCGGGAATTTCCGCGCTGCACAGGCGGAAGGCGTCAGGACTGCAAGCCTGCTGCTGCTCCGCGGTGTAGGCACGGCTTTCGCTCGACGCCACCGTGGCAGCGAGTCCCGTAGCGAGCAGCAGCGCGAGTCTGAGCCTCGCATGCGATTTGATGGACATCTAGTTTCCCCCTGCAAGCACCCGGCGCAAAGTGTGCGGTGAACCGCAACTGCTTCGCAAGCCCCGCTTGCGGGTTCCATCAGGGAACGCGCGAGATGCTGTGTAGTCGTGGCTTCGCTACAACAACGGGCAAACTACGGGAGTGCGACCAGCTCAAGCCTGATCCGGCAGCGACCGCGGCAATGCAACGCCCTCAACGCGATCCGACAGAGCGCCGGACATCAACTCTGAACGTGCCGCCAACCTTGACGCAGGTGTCGCTGCCCGCGACCTTCACAAAACCAGGACCGAACGCGGCACAGGAATTGCCGCCCGCGCTCTTCGTCGGCGGCAGCCGATCAAGAGGCGTGGCGTAGTCGAGCCTCATCCGGTTGGCCGGATCGGCCATGGCGGCCGAACCCGACAGGATAGCGATGATCATCGCAAGGAAGAAGGTCCGCATATCCGCTCTTATCGCGTACCGGCTGATTTTGCCACCGACCGTGCCGTCGTGAGAAGGATCGGACAGGCTTCTGTGCTTTTCGAGGCGCGAGATGTAAATTGATCGGAAGGATGCCGGCAGCGCGGGCAATTCAACTGGGCTGGTACAGTTGGGTGGGCTCGAACCACCGACCTCCTGTTCCACAGACAGGCGCTCTAACCAACTGAGCTACAACTGCATCCTTAAGACCGCGGCGCCCGCGAAAGGGGGGCCGGACGGGGCGGAAACTAGGTGCTAAGGGCTGTTTTGGCAAGGCCGTAACAGCGCCGAAATCGCTCTCTTCCGTCGGCTTTTTCAACGAAAAACCCGGGCTGTTACGCCCGGGTCAATCTTAACGCAACAAGGCAACTCCGCCGCTTCGAATACGCTTAAACTCTACTCACCTACCCACTTCGAACAACGGCCGCCTGCCCGGCCGCATCAGGCCGCGGCGGGCTTGTAGTACTTGGCCGCGTTGGCCTTGATCGGCTCGGCGGTCTCGGCAGCACAGCGCTGCGCCAGCTCGGCGAGCTCCTTGGCCTGGGCCTGCAGAGTCTCGAACGCCTTGCGCGTATGCGCTGTGTAGAGCTCCAGCGCTTCGGAGGGTGATTTCACGCTCAGAAGCTCCTGGGCGAAGTCCAGGTTGGCCGTGGTGTTGGCCTTCAAGAACTCCATCACCTTGGCGGAATAGGCGCTCGCGCCCTTGCTCGCGCTGGTGAAGACCGCCTCGATGGTCGAGTTGTGAGTCTCGGCGGCGTCCTTGAACTTGGCATAGTTGTCACGCGCCTGCGAAACGCCTTTCTCGGCGAACGCACGCACCTGCTCGGGCACTTCAAAGGGGATCACAGAGGCAGAGAACGGATCAGTCGGATTAGTCATCGGCATGCTTCCTTCGGGGCAAGATGAAGCGCGACCCTGTCACGTCCGTCGGGCAGCCAAGGTACCGGGCGGGCGAAATGGGATCACGCGGCGGAGACCCTCAACCGGGCTTGCGGAATAAACCAAGGTATAGTGTCATTTTTGTGCATTGCAATGCAATTCTAAGTGTAACTTTCGGCGGACGGCTCGGCGCAACCGCGCCGAGCCGTTGTAAATGCAGGACTTTTTGCCAGGCTTGGAACCGGCCCAAGATGCGTCCTTAATTTTTTGGCTTTGCGGCATCAATCGCCGCCCGGCTGACGATCTGGCCCATCTCATTGGCCTGCTCGGCGAGGGTCCGCATCTGGCTTTGGACGAACTCACTGTGCAGCCGCATCACCTCGGCGAGGTCCTTGGCGTGCAGCAGCGACTGGGCATAGTCGAGGGAGGCCTGCACATTCTTTTCGGCATAGGCGATCGCCTTGGCGCCAATGTCCTTGGCCCCGGCGCGCACGGTCTCACCGCGCTCTTCCAGCGTGCCGGCTGCCGTCTGTGCGCCCTCCAGGAAGCGTTCGAAGGTCTTGCGCGCCTGCTCGACGCTTGCCTCCGCCATCGACCGCATATTGTTGGGGATCTCGAACTGCTCACGCATCTCTTCGGCCATGAATCCCTCTCCCTGTGCTGATGTTTTTAGAGATTTGCGGCGTCTTTGCCCGCAGGTGGATAGCTACCTGCCGTCCGCCGCGCCGTTGCGGCAACAGCTTCAACTTAGCTCCGAAAGACGTCGCCGCCATAACGCAAATCAAATTCCACCCGTCCCCGCGTGGACTTTCGACCGCCACTTGCAACGGCTGATCGCGGCACAAGTTCGCCGGCCCCGCGCGAATTAAGGTTAGTGCCGCTTTGACGGCCGGTGCAGAAAGCGGCCGTGGACCTGACTTTCCTGCCTTGCGATACTAACCTTGTGTTAAGGCTGTCATACTCGCAAGCCAATCCGCGTTCCGCCACCCGATCGAGGCCCAACAGCAAATCAGCCGGTTCTCACCGCCAACCATGAACATGATGGAATTCCAGTTGCAGGGCGTCAGCGATCCGCGGCTGGCGGTGCATGCAACGAGCGCACTGCCGGCATGGCTGTGGTCGACCGATGGCAGCCGCATCCTCTGGGCCAATCCGGCCGGTGCGGAGCTGTTCGGCGCAGCTGACAGTGCAGAGCTTGCAAACAAGCCGTTTGGGCCGGCGGATGTGCAGCGTCGTCAGGTCGCGCAACTCGCGCCGCGCCTGCCGGCCAACGGCATGACCAGGCTGCAGCGGCTGCGCGGTTTTGGCGCACGGCCCGGCATGCTGATCACCTGCGCCTGCACGCGGCTCGCGTTCTTTGACGGCAATTATGGCGTGCTGATCGCGCCGGTCGAGGGCGCGAGATCCCACAGGCCGCCGCTGGAGCGCGTGCAGCGGCTGGTCGCTCACCTCCCAGCCCCGGTCGCGGTGTTTTCGTGCGACGGCGCGCTGATGAGCGCGAGCGAAACGGCGCGGCGGCTCGTTGGTTTTGACTCGCTCGGTGAGGCCGGGCTCGACGAGGCGCGCCATGCGGCGCTGCATGCCGGCCGCGTCGAGATGTCCACCGAGATCGGCTCGGTGGTGCTGCAACGCATCGGCAGCGGCGCCGACACCGCCCTGGTGGCGCTGATCACGCCGCCAGCCGCACCTGAAGAGCCGGCGGCGGAGGGGATGGAGGAGTTGCACGCCGAAGCGCCGCCGCCCTACGAGCAGCCGGCCCTGTCGGGCGAGGCGCCGGCGGAATTTGCCCTGTTCGATGCGTTCAGCGGGGAGCCGCCGACGCAAGCCGAAACGAACGAGCCCGTGCAGGGCGAGCCTGCGACCGAAATGTCGGCGGCAGAGCCCGAGCCCTCGCCTTTTATCGAGGCCGTTGCCGACGAGCCGGCGGTCGAGACCGCTACCACCGAAGAGCCCGCAATCATGATGCAAGCGACCGCCGCGTGGCGCGATCGTCCCGTATCCGAGCCGCGCCAGCAGCCGCTGCGCTTTGTCTGGGCAATGGATGAGCATGCCCGCTTCACGGTCATGTCCAAGGAATTCATCGCACTCGTCGGCCGGCCGACGGCCAGCCGTCTTGGCCGCAGTTGGGGCGACATCGCGGCCGCGCTCGGGCTCGATCCGGCAGGACGGGTGATGCAGGCCTTCGCCACCCACGACACCTGGAGCGGCATCTCCCTGAATTGGCCGGTCGAGGATGGTGGAAGCCTTGCGGTCGAGCTTGCGGGACTGCCGATCTACGACCGCAGCCAGCGCTTTGCCGGCTTTCGCGGCTTTGGTGTCTGTCGCGAGCTTGACGCGCTGGCGCAGCTTGCGGCCTTTCGCGCGCAACAGCCGGTGCCGGTCACGGAAGAGCCCGCGACTGACACCATCCCGGCCGAATCGGAGCACGCTGCTGCCGCAGTTCCGCCCGTTGAACCCGCTGTGATAAAAGACCTTCCCAGCGAGTCCGCCGATTCCGGCGTCGAGACTTCACCCCCAACCATTCTGGATGCGCCAGTGGACACGCCGCCGCCTGCGGAACCGCCGCAAAATGTCGTGCCGTTCCGCCCCTTGGGAAGCGAACCGAAGGGCCCCAGCCTGACGGCGGGCGAGAACAGCGCCTTCAACGAGCTCGCCAGGCAATTGTCGGCGCGGCTGGAGCACGACGGCCCCGACACCACGGCGCCCGTAGCTCCTCCCGTGACCGCTGCGCCCGCCGCAACCGAGACGCCTGAGCCTGCGCTTGAACCGGAAAGTCCTGCGCCCGCGCAGCCCGAATGGCTGATGACGCCGGAGCCGCCGGCGCGCGGCGAGACCGCGCGCGACCGCATGCTGCTCGACCTGTTGCCGACCGGCGTGCTGATCTATCGGCTCGACCGCTTGCTCTATGCCAATCCCGCGTTCCTGGCGCGCATGGGCCATCCCTCGCTGCACGCGCTGGAGCAGGCCGGCGGGCTGGACGCGCTCTATGTCGAGCCGGGCGTATCGACCTCGAGCGCGAGCAGCACCTCCGAAGCCGGCACGCCGGTGACGATCGCGGCAAGCCAGCCCGCCGCCGAGCACGCGGGACCTACGGAAGCGCGGCTGTTCACCATCTCATGGGACGGCGATTCCGCGCTGGCCTTGATGTTTGCGCATGCCCCGCAGGCGGCGACCGTCCCGGCGACGTCAGTCGCGCCACCGCCATTGCCGGCCCCGGTGCTGGTGGCGCCGCCCGCCGGTCACGCCAATGCCGAGGATCTCGCCGCTATACTCGACACCACCGCCGAAGGCATCCTGATGTTCGATGCCAGCGGAAACATCCATGCCTGCAACAAAAGCGCGGAGGCGCTGTTCGGCTATGACGGCGATGCGCTGACCAGGCGCAATCTGACCGAGCTGTTCGCGCCGGAGAGCCAAAGCGTGGTGCTGGATTATCTTGAAAGCATCAAGGACGCGGGCGCGGCGAGCCTGCTCGACGCCGGGCGCGACGTGCTTGGCCGCGTCAGCCAGGGCGGCATCATCCCGCTGTCGATGACCATGGGCCGCACCCGCGCCGACGGGCCGAATTTCTTCGCCGTGTTCCGCGACCAGTCGCAGAGCAGGCGAAGCGACAACGAGCTGCGCGACGCGCGCCGGCTCGCGGAGCGCGCCGCGGGCGCCAAGGCCGACATGCTGGCGCGGATCAGCCACGAGGTGCGGGCACCGCTCAACGCCATCATCGGCTTTGCCGAGGTGATGATCGGCGAACGGTTCGGGCCGCTCGCCAATGAGCGCTATGCCGAATATCTGAAGGACATCCGCGCCTCCGGCGAGCGCGTGATCGCGATCATCAACGACCTCACCGAGCTGACGCGGATCGAGACCGGCAAGCTCGACCTCGCTTTCACCAGCCAGAACCTCAACGAGCTCGTCGAGAACTGCGTCACGGTGATGCAGCCGCAGGCCAACCGCGAGCGCATCATCATCCGCACCTCGCTGGCGCATCTGTTGCCGCCGGTGGTGGCGGATGCGCGCTCGCTGCGCCAGATCACCATGAACCTGATCGGCAACTCGATCCATCTCGCCAATCCAGGCGGCCAGGTGATCGTCTCCACTGCGCTGTCGGATTATGGCGAGGTGGTGCTGCGCGTGCGCGACACCGGCCATGGCCTGAACGACAACGAGGTCGCCGCAGCGCTCGAGCCGTTCCGCACGCCCGCGCCGTCAGACCAGGCAAACGAGAAATCCGGGCTGAACCTGTCGCTGACCAAGGCGCTGGTCGAGGCTAACCGCGCGCAGTTCCACATCCGGACCGGCGGCCGCTCCGGCACGCTGGTGGAGATCGTGTTCGCCCGCGCGCTGGCGCGGGCGTAAGGAGACATATCCGTCAGCGGCGCCGATCAGGGCCCCTTTCTTCACCCGCCCCTGGAGGGGGGGCGGGTGCAGAAGGATCACGCAGGCGCGCGGCGCTCGGCGGCGCGGCGGCGGCTGCCGAGCAGCAGCGGGCCATAGGCCAGCGCAAAGCCGAAGAACGCGGCGATCCATGCAAAGCCCGCGATGTGCAGCAGCGCGTCGCTTGCTGCCGGATGGAGCACGGCGCAGATGCGCGCGATGGCGGCGACGACAATCGCAAGATAAATCGCCTGCGTCGCGCCTGAGGCGGTGAGCACCTCACCGGTATGGCCGAGGCTTGCGCGCGTCATCACCGCGAGCGTCATGGTGCCCGCAGCCCCCACCATCCAGGCATGGATCCCTGCACTCGCCGGCACGACGTCGAAAGCAGCCAGCGCGTTGAGCAGGAAGCCGAGCGGCACGAAGGCGTAGCCGACATGCAGCACCAGAAGCAGCCGCTCGCGAAACGTGCGCTCGCCGGCCCAGCGCGACAGCCGCACCAGCTGCAGCACGCCCGCAAGGCCAAGCAGCACGCCTGCGAACTGACGATCGGGCGCTGCGATCCAGCCTAGCAGCGAAACCGCGCTGACCAGAATGGTGATCTTGTCGAAGCGGGCAAACGGCACCGGCAGCCGGCCGGCCGCCTGCCGCACCAGCCAGTTGCGCGTAAAGCTCGGAATGATGCGTCCGCCGATCAGCGAGATCAGAAGCACCACCACGGCAATGCCGATACGGATGCCATAGTCGGCAGTGCCGGCGACATGCGCTTCCAGGTGAAAGGTGACATTGCCGGCGAACAGCACGAGCACCATCGCGACCACGGCCAGATTGCGCCAGTTCTTGCCGGCGACGATTTCCCGTGCGGCGGCGGCCGCGACCAGGAGCAGAAAGCTCGCATCGACCAGCATGGCAACCAGCCAGCTGGTGTCAGCCGAGAACGTCACCGCGATGCGCCCGGCGAGCCAGACCGCGACAAGAGTAACCAGCGGCGTGCCCCGGATCGGCAGCCGGCCGGTCCAGTTCGGGATCGCCGTGAACAGGAAGCCGGTGATGATTGCGGGCAGGTAGCCATAGAGCATTTCGTGGACATGCCAGTCGCGCGGCGCGAAGGCCGAGGTCAGGCGCAATTCCCCATAGAACACCGGGAGCCAGACCAGGATCGCCACGGCCGCCTGGATCGCGCCGCCCAGAAAGAAGGGGCGAAAGCCCGCGGAAAACACCGGCCAGCCCTGATATTCGCGATAGCCTGGAACCGCCATTGCCATTCTCCCCGAATTGATCCGCCTCAAAGGCCTCGGCTGGTATTTAGGCAGAACAGGCCGCAGGCATTATTGTGCCGGGACAAACTTCCCGGCAGAAGTTGCGATTGAGTCGCGGCAAGGCCTCAGCACCGCAGAGGAAGACCATGGCCACAGTGGATACTTCGATGGTCGCGCATTTTCCCTTGTTTGCAGGGCTGACCGCGGCCGACCTCGCCGAGGTGCTGCGCGAGGCCCGCTCCAGCCGCTTTGCCAGGAATAGCGCGGTGTTCGAGCAGGGCGGCGATGCGAGTTCCTTTTTCCTCCTGCTGCACGGCCATGTCCGCGCCAGCAAGACCACGCCGACCGGCGAGCAGATCGTGGTGCGCTATGTCGCGCCCGGAGAGATCTTCGGCGTGGCGCCGGCGATCGGGATGGCGCACTATCCAGCGACTGCGACCGCAGTCGACGACAGCGTCGTGCTGGTGTGGCCGTCGGCGGCCTGGCCGCGACTGATTTCCCGCTTTCCGCAGCTTGCGGCCAACACGCTGCAGACCGTCGGCAATCGCCTGCAGGAAAGCCACACCCGCGTGGTGGAGATGTCGACGCAGCAGGTCGAGCAGCGGGTCGCCCATGCGCTGCTGCGGCTTGCCAAGCAATCGGGCCGCAAGCTCGATCACGGAATCCAGATCGATTTTCCGATCAGCCGCCAGGACATTGCGCAGATGACCGGCACCACGCTGCACACGGTGAGCCGCATCCTGTCCGGCTGGGAACAGGCAGGCCTGGTCGAGAGCGGCCGCCAGCGCATCGTGCTGCGCGAACCGCACAAGATCTTCGTGCTCGCCGAACAGACCGCGGGCGAGAGCGAGGGGCGGTAACGCGCGCGCTCCAACGGAGACCCGTCATCCTGAGGTGCGCGCAAAGCGCGCCTCGAAGGATGCACGGCCCGGCTCTCGCAGCGTGGCCGTGCATCCTTCGAGGCCTCCGCTGCGCTACGGCGCCTCAGGATGACGGAGCGAGACCGTCGTTCGCTTCACCCGCAGGCCTGCAGCTGCCGCAGGAAGGCATCGCAATCGATGCCGTGCTCGCGGCAGGCGTCTTCGACCGTGTGGAAGGTTGCGATCGGACAACCGATGCAGCCCATCTTGTGTGCAAGAAACACGCGGATCGTCTTCGGCGCGCCGCGCATCACATCGTCCACCAGATCATACAATGAGAAGGACATGGGCGTCTCCATTCTGAGGCGAACGGTAACGCCCGGGCGCGCACGCGTGTTTGTCGCGGAGCAAGCTCGGGAGAGGTTCCAGCCTACACGGCGCGGCTGTGCAGCCGCTGCGACTGGTCGAGATGTGTATCAAAAGCGGCCGCGACGCTGCGCACCAGAAAGCGCGACTTGTCGGCGACCTTGAGCGAGTTCCCCTCGATCTCGACCACACCGTCGGAGACCAGTTGCTTCAGGCGCGGCGCCGATTTCAGCATGGCGTCTGCGCCCGCGCCATGGCGCGCGCAGACGGCGCCGATATCGACGCCGAAATCGCACATGATGCGCTCGATGATCTCGCCGCGCAGCACGTCGTCCTGGGTCATCGCATACCCCTTGGCGGTGGCGAGGCGGCCGGTGGCGATGGCGTCCGAATAGGCCCCGATCGCAACCTCGTTCTGCACATAGCCCTGCGGCAGATGACCAATCGCGCTGGCGCCGAAGCCGAGCAGGACCGAGCTCTCGTCGGTGGTATAGCCCTGGAAATTGCGGTGCAGCCGGCGCTCCTGCAGCGCGATGGCCATTTCGTCCGACGGCAGCGCGAAATGATCGAGCCCGATCTGGACGTAGCCCGCTTCCTTCAGCGCGTTGGCGATGGCGCAGGATTGGTCGTAGCGCTCGGCGCTGTCAGGCAGCCGCGCCTCGCTGATCTTGCGCTGATATTTCTTGAACGCCGGCACATGGGCGTAGCCGAACACAGCGAATCTGTCAGGGCGAAGCTCGATGCAGCGCCGCACCGTGTCCAGGCAGGAGGCGATGGTCTGGTGCGGCAGGCCGTAGATCAGGTCGAAATTGAGCGCGCGGATGCCGGCGCGCCGCAAGTTCTCGGCGGCGGTCGCCGTCTCCTCGAAGCTCTGCACCCGGTTGATGGCGTATTGCACGACGGGATCAAAGCTCTGGACGCCAAGGCTTGCCCGGTTGACCCCGCCGAGCGCCAGTGCGTCGATCATCACCGCGGACAGTGTGCGCGGGTCGATCTCGACGGCGATCTCGGCCGAGGGCAGCACGAAGAAGGACTGCCTGATCGCCCCGATCAGGTCGGTGAAGGACTCAGGGGCCATGATGGTGGGCGTGCCGCCGCCGAAATGCACATGGCTGACCTTCATCCGCCGTTCGATCTGCCGCGCGATCAGCTCGATCTCGCAGCGGAGCGCGGCTTCATAGACGGCGATCGGCTCCTCGCGCTTGGCGATCGTGGTATGGCAGCCGCAATACCAGCACATCGACCGGCAGAACGGCACATGCAGATAAAGCGAGGCCGTGGCGTGTTGCGGGATCGCCTTGAGCCATTTGGCGTAGGTGGCGGGACCGATCGTATCGGAGAAGTGGGGTGCCGTCGGGTAGCTCGTATAGCGCGGCAGCCGCTCCTGCCCGTAACACACCGCCAGATCTGCTTTCATTTCGAACCTGTAATACCGAATCGCACTGCTGCTGGCACGCCCAAGCTTGCCAAAATAATACGATAACTCAAATCGAGAAAGTGACCTTGCGCTCGCTCAAAATTAGGGCAGACAGCAAGACCGACGTGCGAACGAACAGATGTTCCACTGCAAGATTGAGCACACTCAATTACCCATAGCTGATTTCCAGCCAGGACGCCGCATTAAAATGAAGTGAAGCCCCGGCCCGCCCCTTAAAATTTTGCGGGAGATTTTTGCGGGAAGTTTGCCGGACCCCGCAACATGAACAGCGGGCGTTGCTGATGCTTTTTGATTGAGCAGCCCCTCCCGCGAATGCCTCGCATGAATCCCGGGCGCTTTCGAAAACGCAGCACCTGTTTCGCGCGGCTGCCTAGGTAGAGTTCCGGAGCTCGCGTGCAAAGCGGAAGATGATTGTCGCAGCGCAAACTGCCTTGCGGCAAACGGCGCATGATGGCGGCGTTCAGATCAGTCAAAGGACACCTCCCATGTTCACCCGCAGAGCCGCCCTGTTGAGCGCCGCCGCCACAGTCCTGATGCTGGCGACGTCTGCGCCGGCCGCCGCCGAATTGAACCTGCCACGCCAGAAGGTCGATCTGGTCGCGCCGCCGTTCGTGCATCCCCATGAGCAGGCCACCAAGGAAGGCCCCAAGATCATGGAGTTCCGGCTCGTCATCCAGGAGAAGAAGGTGGTGATCGACGAGAAGGGCACCACCTTCCAGGCCATGACCTTCAACGGCTCGATGCCGGGGCCGCTGATGGTGGTGCACGAGGGCGACTATGTCGAGGTCACGCTGGTCAATCCCGCGTCCAACACCATGCCGCACAATATCGACTTCCATGCTGCGACCGGCGCGCTCGGCGGCGCCGCGCTGACCCTGATCAATCCCGGCGAGCAGGTGGTGCTGCGCTGGAAGGCCACCCGCACCGGCGTCTTCGTCTATCACTGCGCGCCGGGTGGACCGATGATCCCCTGGCACGTCGTCTCCGGCATGAACGGCGCGGTGATGGTGCTGCCGCGCGACGGGCTCAACGACGGACACGGCCACGCTCTGAAATACGACCGCGTCTATTACATCGGCGAGCAGGACCTCTACGTGCCGCGCGACGAGAAGGGCAACTTCAAGTCCTACGACTCGCCCGGCGAGGCCTATAGCGACACCGAGGAGGTGATGAAGAAGCTGATCCCGACCCATGTCGTGTTCAACGGCAAGGTCGGTGCGCTGACCGGCAAGAATGCGCTCACCGCCAAGGTCGGCGAGAACGTGCTGATCATCCACTCGCAGGCCAATCGCGACAGCCGTCCGCATTTGATCGGCGGGCATGGCGACTATGTCTGGGAGACCGGCAAGTTCTCCAACCCGCCGGAGACCGGGCTCGAGACCTGGTTCATCCGCGGCGGCTCCGCAGGGGCTGCGATGTACAAGTTCCTCCAGCCGGGCATCTACGCCTATGTCACGCATAACCTGATCGAGGCCGCCGATCTCGGTGCCACCGCCCACTTCAAGGTCGAGGGCAAGTGGAACGACGACCTGATGACCCAGGTAAAGGCGCCGGCCGAAATTCCGCCCTCGGAAAGCAACTAGCAAGCAAGGGGCGGTCAGTGACCGCCCCTTCTACTTTCGAGGATGACCATGCTGATCGCATTCAAACTCAAGCTGGCGCTGGCCTGCGCTGCGGGCCTTGCAGGTCCCTTGGCGATTCCCTTGGCGATCGCGCCGCTGGTCTCCGACCACGCCGTGCGCAATGTCACTACCCTCGAGCCTGCGATGGTCGAGCTGGCGCCCGGCGCCCTCTCCTACCGTGCCGCCGGCGAGTTCACCAAGGGAGGAAGTGTCGTGGAGGCCCCGCTCCTCACCATTCGCTTGGCACGACCGCTCTCGATCATGCAGCATCAGGTCTCCTCCGCCGACTACCAGGCCTGTGTCGATGACGGCGCCTGCCATGGCCTCGACCATGATGTCGTCGTCTCCCTCGACCGTCCGGCGGTGCAGGTCAGCTGGCACGATGCCAGCTCCTATGCGGCCTGGCTGTCGCGCAAGACGGGCCGCCATTATCGCCTGCCGACCGACCAGGAATGGGCGATTGCTGCGGGCAGCAAGTTCGCCGACGACGGCGTGGCGATCGATGCCTCCAATCCGGCGCAGCGCTGGATCGCGAAGTATGACCGCGAGGCGGGCCGCGACAGCGATACGGCGACGCGACCGTTCGGGGCCTTCGGCGTCAACGAGAACGGCCTTGCCGATCTCTCCGGCAATGTCTGGGAATGGACTGCGACCTGCTTCGAACGCAGCGTGCTCGATGATGCAGGCGCGGTTGCAAAGACCAATGCCAATTGCGGCGTCCGCATCGCCGAGGGCGCACACCGCGCCTATGTCACCGACTTCATCCGCGACGCTCGCGCCGGCGGCTGCGCAGCCGGCACGCCGCCCGACAATCTCGGCTTCCGCCTGGTGCGGGACGAAGCATCGGTGCTGGACAAGATCGCAGGCCGCTTCGGCAAGCTGTTCGACGCGCGGGGATAACCGTTACCCGGTGACCGACGTCAGCGCGCCACCGCCGGGCTGCTCGTGGTCCAGATCGTCACGGTCTGGGCGCTGGGCATCGAGCCGCGGGCGCGGAGCCTGGAGGAGCTGAAGGGCGACGAGACGGCGGGCGTGGTGCTGAAGGAGGCGTCGTGAGACGTCATCGCGAGCACCATCCCGGGGGTCGTCCCGGCGAAAGCCGGGACCCATAACCCAAGGCGTTGTTGCGAAGGAAAGTCGACGAGCACCGTGCTCCACGGAAACATTCCGCGGTATGGGTCCCGGCCTTCGCCGGGACGACGGTGTGGGGCGGGCACGCACCTGCCCACCCAAAAGGCTTTACGCGTTCTTCAGCGCGACGCGGAATTCGGCTTCGGTCTTGGCTTTGACTTCGTCCAGCGAGACGCCGTCGGCGAGCTCGATTAGGGCCATGCCGCCATCGCCGTGCTTGTCGATGGTGAACACGGCAAGGTCCGTGACGACCATGTCGACCACCCGCTCGCCCGTCAGCGGCAGATTGCATTTCTTGAGCAGCTTGGGGCCGTCCTTGGCGGAATGCTCCATCACCACGACCACGCGCTTGACGCCGGCGACGAGGTCCATGGCGCCGCCCATGCCCTTCACCATCTTGCCGGGGATCATCCAGTTGGCGAGATCGCCGTTCTGGGCGACCTGCATGGCGCCGAGGATCGACAGGTCCATATGCCCGCCGCGGATCATCGCAAAGGAATCCGCTGAGGAGAAATAGCTTGTGGACGGCAGCTCGGTCACCGTCTGCTTGCCGGCGTTGATGAGATCAGGGTCTTCCTCGCCCTCATAGGGGAACGGACCCATGCCGAGCATGCCGTTCTCGCTTTGCAGGCTGACGTCGACGCCCTCGGGGATGTAGTTGGAGACCAGCGTCGGAATGCCGATGCCGAGATTGACGTAATAGCCGTCGCGCAGCTCTTTCGCCGCACGCGCGGCCATCTGTTCGCGGGTCCAGGCCATCAGACTTCTTCTCCCGTTGCGGCCGCCGAGGGGCGCGGCCGGGTGTTGCGGAACTCGATGCGCTTCTTGTCGGTGCCGACCTGAATGATGCGCTTCACGAAAATGCCGGGGGTGTGGATGTGATCCGGATTGATCTGGCCGGCGGGCACCAGATGCTCGACCTCGGCGACGGTGACCTTGGCGGCGGTCGCCATCATCGGATTAAAATTGCGCGCGGTCTTGCGGTAGACCAGGTTCCCGGCGGTATCGCCCATCCAGGCGTGGACGATGGCGAGGTCGGCGAACAGGCCGCGCTCCATCAGGTACTTCTGGCCGTCGAACTCCTTCACCTCCTTGCCCTCGGCGATCAGCGTGCCGACGCCGGTCTTGGTGTAGAAGGCGGGGATGCCGGCGCCGCCGGCCCGGATGCGCTCGGCCAGCGTGCCCTGCGGATTGAACTCGAGCTCCAGCTCGCCCGCGAGGTATTGCTGCGCAAACAGCTTGTTCTCGCCGACATAGGACGAGATCATCTTCTTGATCTGGCGGGTCTCCAGGAGCCGGCTGAGGCCGATGCCGTCGACACCGGCATTGTTGGAGACCACGGTCAGACCCTTCACCCCGGAATCACGGATGGCATCGGAGAGGGTTTCTGCAATGCCGCAGAGGCCGAAGCCGCCGGACATGATCATCATGCCGTCCTTGAGAAGACCCTCAAGGGCGGACTTGGCGTCGGGATAAACCTTGTTCATGAAATGGACCTGCTGGAGAAGGGCACAAAGGCCTGCATTCAGCGGATTATTAGGCGAAATCTTCGCAATGCGTCAATGACGGGTGCTGGCCGGCGCCGCGCGCCGCCGTTGTGCTTAAGTTGGAGGCGGAGGCGCGTCTCGGCCGGCCCTTGGCAGGTAGTAATACGGAGCTCGCGCAAGCGGCCTGTGCGCATGCGGTAAGCGGCCTTGAAAGCGACAAGAAAACCCCTCAAGTTGCGCACGTTGGCTCGGGTTTCAGCGCGCCCCTGCCCTCCCCCAGACACCAGCGATCCGCGCGACCACCCGATCAGGACTTTCGGTCAGGACTTTTGATGGCATTGACGATGGCCCAAGGAATGAAGCGCCTGGGGACGCCGATCGCGGCGCTGCTTGGCCTGATGGTGCTTGCGCTGATCGCCACCTCCTGGCTGATCAACCGCGACGCCCTGCGCGACGCGGTGGAGGCCCAGATCCGGGCCGTGACCGGGCTCGACCTCGTCGTCAACGGCTCGACCGACATTTCAGTCTTCCCCGGCAGCTATGTCTCCTTTCACGACGTCCGGCTGCGGGACGCCAACAGTGCGGACCCTGCGCTGAACGTCGATGTGCTCACCGCCAATCTGCGCCTGCTGCCGCTGTTGATGCAGCGCTTCGAGATCGCCGACCTGATGCTGCTGCGGCCGCATATCCATGTGGTGCGCGAGGCCAATGGCGACAGCAACTGGACGCCGTTCATCGAGACCATTGCGCGCACCATGAAGCCGGGCGCGGAGAACCAGGTGTCGTTCTCGGAGATCCGCGTTCAGGACGGCGTGCTCAACTTCGAGGATGCCGGCAATCGTGCTGCCGAGAAGCTCGAGGACATCGATCTGTCGCTGGCCTGGCCCTCGATCTCGCGCTCCTTTGCCGCCACCGGCCAGTTCGACTGGCGCGGCGAGCGGGTCGACGGTTCGATCGGCATCAGCGATTTCGTTGCGGCGCTCTCCGGGGATCGCTCGGGATTGAAGGCGCGCCTGTCCAGCGCGCCGCTCAAGCTCGCGTTCGACGGCACGGTCGCCAACCGCACCAGCGCCATGATGGAGGGCACGCTGACCATCGACAGCCCGTCCTTGCGCAATGCGCTGCAATGGACCGGGCAGGTGCCGCCTGCCGGCGGCGGCTTCGGCCGCTTTGCGCTGAAGGCGCGCGCCAATGTGGTGGGCGCCTCGATCGCGCTGACCAACGTCAATGTCGAGCTCGACGGCAATGTCGCCGAGGGCGTCATGACCTATTCCAACAACGGCCGGCAGACGCTGCAGGCGACGCTCGCCGCTGATACGCTGGATTTCACGCCCTACATCTCCACCTTCCGGCTGCTGGCGAGCGGGCAGCATGACTGGAACAGGCAGCTGTTCGATCTCAACGCGCTGTCCGCGACCGATCTCGACATGCGGCTGTCGGCCGCGCGCGTCACCGTCGGCCCGTCGAAGCTCGGCCGCACGGCCTTTGGCGCCAATCTGCGTAACGGCGCGCTGGCGCTTTCGGTGGGCGAGGCGCAGGTCTATGGCGGGCTCGCCCGCGGCTCCTTCGCCGTGTCACGGGCCGACACCAGCGCGGATGTGCGGGCGCAATTCCAGTTCATCGATGTCGACCTTGCCGCTTGCGTCGGCGAACTGTTCGGCATCAACCGGCTGTCCGGCCGCGGCAATCTCAATGTCTCGCTGTCGGCATCGGGCTCGAGCCCGTTTGGCCTGGCGCAATCGCTCGACGGCACCGCGACCTTGACCGGGCATGACGGCGCGCTCTCCGGCTTCAATGTCGAGCAGCTGTTGAAGCGGCTGGAGCGGCGGCCGCTGTCCGGGGGCGGCAATTTCCGCAACGGCTCGACGCCCTACGACAACCTCACCATCTCGGTGAAGTTTGCCGACGGCACCGCGACCGCCGATGACATCCGCATCGAAGGGCCGTCCTCGCGCGTGACGCTGACCGGCACGGCATCGGTGCCCGCGCGCGAATATGATCTCAAGGGCGTGGCGAGCCTCACCTCGGGCGGCAATGGCGGCGCGGCGTTCGACCTGCCTTTCGTGGTGCAGGGCCCGTGGGACGATCCCCTGATCTTCCCGGACCCCGAAAGCCTGATCCGCCGCGCCCCGGCGGCTGCCCCGTTGCTCGATGCGGTCAAGGACAAGAAGACCCGCGATGCCGTCCGCTCGGTGATCGAGCGCTTCACCGGCGGCGGCCAAAAGGACGCGTCGCCCGACGCATCGGCCTCGGCTGACCCCGGCAAGACGAACTGAGCCAGACGAACTGAGACCGCGTGAACTGCTAATGCCGTCATCCTGAGGCGCTCGCGGAGCGAGCCTCGAAGGATGAACGGCCCCGCTGTTGCGGCCGGGCTGTCGCCCTTCGAGGCTCGCTAACGCGAGCACCTCAGGGTGACGGTTCTACATCGGAGGTTGCGTCGGACTCGGGGCGGCGCGCAAGACCAAGGCGAATTAACCGTAGCGTCTTCGGCTCGCGCGGCCAATCGCCGCGCAAAAGTCCCGCTCCATCCACCAAGGTCTGAGGCGATTGGTGCTAGATCGCCCTGCGTCCCTGCGCTAGTGTTTCACCCAACCGGTTAAAAGATCGGCGAGCCATCAGGGAGAGAAGGGCGTGACATCCGAGTCTAAATCCAGCTTTAAATCCAAATCGATTGCCAAGGCCATTGTCGGGGTTTCGATCGCGTGTGCCACGCTGTCATTTCTGGCAGCAGCACCCGCCGCCGCCCAGGACACCATCACGGTGTGGTGGGCGAAGGGCTTCTACAAGTCGGAAGACGACGCACTGCTCAATGTGGTGAAGAAGTTCGAGGCCAAGACCGGCATCAAGGTCGACATTTCGCAATATGCCATTCAGGACATGATCCCGAAAACGGTGGCTGCGCTGGATTCCGGCACGGTGCCCGACGTCGCCTACGCCGACACGTATGACGTGCAGGCGCAAGGCAAATGGGCCTATGAGGGCAAGCTCGAGGATCTCTCCGACATCCTGTTGCCGATGAAATCGCAATTTGCGCCGAATACGCTCGAGACCGCCTACCTCTACAACGGCCAGACCAAGAAGAAGGCCTATTACGGCTTCCCGCTCAAGCAGCAGAGCATGCATGTCCAGATCTGGAACGATCTGCTGGAGAAGGCCGGCTACAAGCAGAGCGACATTCCGACCCAGTGGAATGATTACTGGTCATTCTGGTGCGACAAGGTGCAGCCGGCGATCCGCAAGGCGACGGGGCAGCGCATCTATGGCGTCGGCCAGCCGATGGGCGTGGAATCCACCGATTCCTTCCAGTCGTTCTACACCTTCATGGACGCCTATAACGTCAAGCTGGTCGATGACGACGGCAAGCTCCTGGTCGACGACCCCAAGGTGCGCGACGGTCTGATCCATGCGCTGAAGGACTACACCGACACCTATATCAAGGGCTGCACCCCGCCCTCCTCCACCACCTGGAAGGATCCGGACAACAACGTCGCCTTCCACAACAAGACCATCGTGATGACGCACAACTTCACCATCTCGATCGCCGCCAAATGGTACGAGGATTCCACCAACCCGGCGCTGACCGAGGAACAGCGCGCGGCCGGCAAGAAGGCCTATGAGCAGGACATCATCACCGCGTCCTTCCCCAACAAGCCCGACGGCACGCCGATCAAATACCGCTCCGACGTCAAGACCGGGCTGATCTTCGCCAACGCCCCGCACAAGGCGCAGGCCAAGGAGTTCGTCAAATTCCTGATGCAGGAGGAAAACCTCGGGCCGTATGTCGAGGGCGCGCTCGGCCGCTGGTTCCCGGTGACGGTCGCCGGGCAGCAGAGCCCGTTCTGGCAGGCCGACCGCCATCGCAAGGCGGTCTATGCTCAGTTCACCGGCGGCACCACACCGTTCGACTTCACCAAGAACTACAAGTTCACCATTCTCAACAACGAGAACGTCTGGGCCAAGGCGATGAACCGCGTGGTGAGCGAAAAGGTGCCGGTCGACAAGGCGGTCGACGAGCTGATCGCGCGTATCAAGGAAGTCGCGGGCTAGTGACGTTTGATTCACTCGGTGTCATTCCGGGGCGCCCGAAGGGCGAACCCGGAATGACGGAATGAAGCAATTCGAGCGAGTAGCGGCATGGCCATCACCGTTTCAGCATCCGACCAGGCGCTGCCGGGCGCACCGCTCTCGGCGCGCCTGACGCCGCCCCAGGTCTGGGGCATCGTGCTGCTTGCACCCTACATCCTCGTCTTTCTCGCCTTCGTGCTCTATCCCGTCTGCTACGGGCTGTGGCTGGCGCGCCAGCCTTCGAGCTATGTCGCGCTCGCGCACGACCCGATCTTCGCGCGCGCCGCTGTCAACACCCTGATCTTCCTGGTCATCGGCATCAACATCAAGATGTTGATCGCGCTGTTCCTGTCCGGCTTCTTCATCCAGGAACGGCGCTGGATCAAATGGCTTTCGGTGATCTTCATCCTGCCCTGGGCGGTGCCGTCGATCCCGACCATCCTCTCGGTGCGCTTCATGCTCAACCCCGAATGGGGCATGGTGAACCAGCTGATCTTCAAATTCACCGGCGATGACGGGCCGAACTGGCTCAACGATCCGACCGTCGCGCTCGCGATGGCGATTGCGGTGCATATCTGGAAGTCGCTGCCGTTCTGGACGCTGATCCTGATCACCGGACGGCTTGCGATCTCGCACGACCTGTTCGAGGCCGCCGCGGTCGACGGCGCCACCTTCTGGCAGAAATTCCGCTACATCACCTGGCCGTCGATGCAGACGCTGTACGTGACCTGCACGCTGCTGTCGATGATCTGGACGCTCGGCGACTTCAACAGCGTTTATCTCTTGACCGGCGGGGGACCTGCCGACCTCACCCACGTGCTGTCGACGCTCGGTATCCGCTATCTCCGCCTCGATGAGCTCAATCTCGCCATGGCCTCGATCGTCTGCGCGATGCCGCTGGTGCTGCCTTTGGTCTATTTCATGATGAAGCGGTTGTCGCGATGAGGCTGCCTTCTCTCCGCGAGGTCACGACCGAGGCCCGGCTGTTGCTGATCGGCATCCCCGTCTTCATCTGGACCATGATTCCGATCTATCACATGTTCCTGTTCGCGATCTCGCCCAAGGAGGACGCGTTCTCGGGAAAATTCTGGCCGGATCATCCGACGCTGCACAATTTCGAGATTGTGTTCCGCGAGCAGCATTACTTCCTGCGCGATTTCTACGTCCAGTTCTGGAATTCATTCGTGATCGCGGCAGCGGTCGGCGCAATGACGCTGTTTGTCGCGACCGCGGCTGCGTTTTCGATCTCGCGGCTGCGGGTGCCGGGCGGACGCTGGGTGATGAACCTCGCGCTGTTCACCTATTTCATCCCGGCGGCGTTTTTGGCCGTGCCGATGTACCGCACCATGGCGACCTACGGGCTCCTCAACAATCAATGGTCGCTGATTCTGGCGATGGTGACCGTCGCCTCGCCTTATGCGATCTGGGTGTTGAAGCAGGCCTCCGACAAGCTGCCGGTCGAGCTCGATGAAGCCGCCGTGATGGACGGCGCCACCACCCTGCAGATCTTCCGCCTGGTGTATCTGCCCTTGATGATGCCGTCGCTGGTCGCCATCGGCACCTATGCCGTGCTGCTCGCCTGGAACGAATATCTCTACGCGTTCCTGCTCCTGTCCAATGACAAGGACATCACGTTGCCCGTGGCACTCGGCAACTTCCTCGCCGCGGACGACTCGCCCTGGGAGCTCTTGATGACGACAGGCTTCATCTACGCGCTGCCGCCAGCCGCGATCTATTACGCGTTCAAGCGGTATATGGTGGGCGGGCTCACCGCTGGGGCGGTGAAGTCGTAAGGCCACGCGTACCGTCGTTCCGGGACGATGCGCTAGCATCGAACCCGGAACCTCGAGATGCGGACCGCCCCGGCACGACGGTGCCTCAAACTACAACGGCGCCGCGCTCTCGCCTTTGACGCTGGACAGCTTCGTCACCAGCGACGCAACGACGATCACCGTCGCAATCAGCGCAATCACCAGCGTGCAGATCGCGTTGATCTCGGGCTTCACCCCGAGCCGCACTTCCGAATAGATGCGGATCGGCAGCGTCGCCGACCCGGGCCCGGTGGTAAAGCTTGCGATCACGAGGTCGTCGAGCGAGAGCGTAAACGCGAGCATCCAGCCCGCGGCGATTGCCGGCACGATCAAGGGCAGCGTCACCGCCACGAACGCGCGCGGCGGGCTGCAGCCGAGATCCATCGCCGCCTCCTCCAGGCTCCTGTCGATCGAGGCCAGGCGCGACTGCACCACCACCGCGACGAAGCACATGGTGAGCGTGGTGTGCGCGACCGTCACGGTCCAGAAGCCGCGCTCGGCATTGATCGCGACGAACAATAACAGCAGCGACAGCCCCGTGATCACCTCGGGCATCACCAGCGGCGCATAGAGCATGCCGGAGAACAGTGTACGGCCCCGAAATCCCTCGCCGCGCGACAGCGCCACGGCCGCGAGCGTGCCGAGGAGGGTCGCGATCGACGCGGAGGTCGCACCCACCCGCAGGCTCATCCAGGCCGCCTCGATCATCGCGCTGTCATTGAAGAGCTCGCGGTACCAGTGCAGCGACCAGCCGCCCCACACCGTCACCAGACGCGAGGCGTTGAACGAGAAGATCACCAGGATCACGATCGGCAGATAGAGGAACACGAGCCCTAGCGCGAGCGAGGCGATGTTGAAGCGCGAGAGCCGGCGCGGCTGAGCGGCCATCAGCTGGCCTCCTCGAGCTGGCGGCGCTGCAGGCGGTCGTAGATCAGCAGTGGCACGAGCAGCAGCACCAGCAGCACGACGGCGACGCTGGACGCCACCGGCCAGTCCTTGTTGGTGAAGAACTCGAGCCACAGCGTCTGTCCGATCATCAGCGAGTCCGAGCCGGCCAGAAGATCAGGAATCACGAACTCGCCGACGATCGGGATGAAGCAGAGCAACACGCCGGCGCCGACGCCGGGCAGCGACAACGGAAACGTCACCAGCCAGAATACCTGCAGCGGCGAGGCGCCGAGATCGGCGGCCGCCTCCTCCAGCGCCGGCTCCATTTTCGCCAGCGTGGCGTAGAGCGGCAGGATCATGAACGGCAGATAGGAATAGACGATGCCGAGATACATCGCGCTGTCGGTGGAGAGCCAGACCACGGGCTCGGACACCACATGCAGCGCCAGCAAGAGCCGGTTCAGAAGTCCGTCATGCTGCAGGATGTTGATCCAGGCATAGATGCGGATCAGGAACGAAGTCCAGAACGGCACGATCACCAGCATCATCGCCACTGGCTGCCAGCGCCGCGGCAACCGCGCCATGCCGTACGCGATGGGATAGCCGATCAAGAGCAGCATGGCGGTGGACGCCAGCGCCACGATCAGGCTGCGCGCATAGGAGAGCACATAGAGATCGTCGGAGACCAGCAGGCGAAAATTGTCCAGCGACAGGGCGGCGAACGCGTCCTTGAGCGCGGACCAGCCCGCGGTGACATCGAACACCGGCGCATAAGGCGGCTGCGCGATCACCGTCTGCGACAGGCTGATCTTCAGCACGAAGCCGAACGGCACCAGGAAGAAGAGCACCATCCAGACATAGGGCGCGATCGCCGACAGCCGCGCCGGGCGGGTGAAGATATTGCGCGCGCTCATTGCTCCAATACCACGCAATCCTCGGGTGAGAACCATGCCACCACGCGGTGACCGGGCCCGTAAGCATCCACTTCGAGCCGGGCCGTGTTGGCCATGGCCGTGCGGATGACGGCGCCGGACTCGAGCTTGAGCTTATAGATCGTGGTACCCCCGAGATAGCTGACGTCAGTGACGACGCCTTCTAGGCGGTTGATTGCGGACGCGCCGGCATCCGGCGCCGGTCCGCAACGAGATAGTCTTACCTTCTCGGGGCGGATCGCGACGAACACGGTCGCCTGGCTGATCGCGTTCTGCGGCTCGGCAGCGACGAGCGAACCGGCGTCGCGGGTCGTGACCGTCAGGCGGTTCTGCGCGCGCGAGACAATCTCGGCCTCGAACAGATTGATGTCTCCGACGAACTCGGCGATCCAGCGGGACCGCGGTGCTTCATAAAGCTCGCGCGGCGTCGCGACCTGGTCGAGCCGGCCGGCATCCATCACGCCGATCCGGCTTGCGACCGTCATCGCCTCTTCCTGGTCGTGGGTGACGATGATGAAGGTCATGCCGAGCCGCCGCTGCACCTCCATCAATTCGAATTGCGTACTCTCGCGCAGCTTCTTGTCGAGTGCCGCGAGCGGCTCGTCGAGCAGCAGCAATTGCGGCCGGCGCGCCAGCGAGCGCGCCAGCGCCACGCGCTGCCGCTGCCCGCCGGAGAGTTGGCTGGGCTTGCGCGTCTCCAACCCGTCGAGCTTGACCAGCGCCACCATCTCGGCGACGCGCTCGCTGATCTCACCGCGCGACAGCCGCGCCCGTTTCAGGCCGAAGGCGATGTTGTCGCGCACGGAAAGATGCGGAAACAGCGCGTAGTTCTGGAACATCATGTTGACCGGGCGCTCGTGCGGCAGCACCTGCGCAATGTCGCGGCCATCAAGCAGTATGCGCCCTTCATCCGGCGTCTCGAACCCGGCGAGCATGCGCAGAAGCGTGGTCTTGCCGCAGCCGGAAGGCCCGAGCAGCGCGAAGAATTCACCGGCGCGGATGTCCAGCGAGACCCCATTCACCGCGCGAAAATTGCCGAAATTCTTCGCCACGCCCTCGATGCGCAGCAGCGGCATGTCGGGCGCAGGCCCCGCCCCGGCCTCGATCTTCGCTGCTTCCTCAGCCATTATCCTCTGCTGGCCCCCATGATCGGCGCACGCTAGCGGCGGAACGGACGGCGCTCAACTGCTTCTCTTGTGGGACGCTGAAAATCTGCTTCATCCGAGCGCGAGATCGTCTATTCTTACGGGCATGAGCAAGCCGCCGGACAAGGGTCCTCCAGAAGCGCCTGATAAGGCCTCTCGCGTGGTATTGTCGGACGAGGAGCGCGCGGCAATCGCCATCTCAAGGGCTGCTGCACGAGCTTGGAAATTTGCGACGGACGAACAAGTCCAGGCAGTCTGGGCCAAACACGGTCTATGAAGCCGAAACGCTTCCCATGAACACCGCCAGCGCATCGCGATCAGCACCCGCCATGGTCAGGCCGAGCTTGGTCCGGCGCCACAGGATGTCCTCGGGGAAGCGGGCCCATTCCTTGGTCATGAGATAGCGCACCTCGGCCGCCGTCAGCTCCGGCCCGAAAGCCTGGCCGAGGTCCTCACGGCGCTTGGCATCGCCCAGCACATCGGCCAGGCGTGAGCCGTAGGCAGCGACCAGGCGCCGCGCCTCGCGCTCCCCAAGGAAACGCCAGCGCTGCCGCGCCATGTCCACCTCGTCCTCAAAGCGGTCAAAGGCGAAGTCGCCGCCCGGCAGGCGCGCATCCGCGGTCCAGCGCGGCGACATGGGATAGAACGGCGTGAGCAGCGACACCGCACGCTCGGCGCGCCTGCGCACCGTGGTGATCTCGCCGCCCAGCATGGTGATCAGCGGCGCCCGGCGGCGGCCATGGTCGAACAGCAGCACGCCGTCCCGCGGCACGCCTTTCCGGTCCTGCGCCAGGTTGACGCCGGAGAGGGTGCGGACCACGTCGGTCGGATGCAGCGGCGCACGCAGATAGCGGGCGAGCGCGCCACAGAAATAGCTGACGTCGGCGGCCGGCATGGCGACGATGGCGGGGTCGCCGGTGAAGGCGCGCGTGATGCTGCCGACCAGGCTGAAGTCACCCTCGAGTGGGCTCGCAAAGATCAGCCGGCCGTCGCTGTGCTGGAACACATAGACGTTGTCGGTATCGAACAGCCGCGGCAGGATGATCTGGCTCACCTGCACCGCATGGAGCTGACGCGATAGCGGCGGCTGGCGGAGGATGGTCTCGTTGACGATCTGCGCCCAGGCGCCGGTCGCGTTGGCCAGCGCCCTCGACGTGATCAGCCGGCGATGGCCGCGGTCGATCACGGCAAGCCGCCAGGTGCTTTCGCGGTCGGCGCGCACGCAGCGGGCGCCGGTCATGATCACGGCGCCCCGCTCCGCCGCATCGACCGCACTGGCGACCACGAGCCGCGTCACGTCCGCGAGCCCGTCCGAATATTCGAACGCGATCCCGAACGGCCGCTGCAGCGGATTGCCGATCGGATGATGGGTGACGTCGACGGTCTCCGATGGCGGCAGCGCGGTTGCACCGGCGAGGCGATCGTAGAACAGGAGGGCGGCGCGCAACACCGACGGCGCCCGCTCCGCGGGGTGCAGGGGAAGCGCAAAGCGCATCGGGCGCACCAGATGCGGCGCATTTGTGATCCAGCGTTCGCGCTCGGCGAGTTGGGTGCGCACCCGCCACCACCGCCTGTGCTCGAGCAGAGCGGGATCGCCGTGGATCAGCGGGGGTCCGGCGCTTGACGCCGCGGAAGCGAGATCGCCCTGCTCGATCAGCACCACGCGCAGCCCACGGCCTGCGGCATCGCGTGCCATGCTCGCGCCGTTCAGCCCACCGCCGATGATCGCCAGATCGTAATCCGCCATACGCAAATCTTGTGGTGGTTGAGCATGATCCAGATCATGCTCGACTGAAGCAGTTCAGCCACCACTATCCGGTCTTGCGTACAGGCTCCATGACATTGGCATTGTCGCGGCCGACAAGGGTCGCATATTGGGCGATCGGCAATGGTTTGCCGAGCAGATAGCCCTGCATCGCGTCGCAGCCTTCATGGGCGAGGAAACCGAGCTGTTCCGCCGTCTCCACGCCCTCAGCCACGATCGACATTTCCATGCCATGGCCGAGGTCGATCACCGCCCGCACGATCGCCGCGGATTGCGGATTGCGGCCGAGGTTCATGACAAAGGCACGGTCGATCTTGATCTTGTCGAATGGGAACGCCTGCAGATAACTCAACGACGAGTAGCCGCTGCCGAAATCGTCCATCGAGACGCGCACGCCGAGCGCCTTCAGCCGCCGCAGCAGGCCAAGGCCGCGGTCGAAATCCTCGATCAGCACGCCCTCGGTGATTTCGAGTTCCAGGCGGTTCGGCGCGAGCCCGGTTTCCAGCAGGATCGAGTGCACCAGCCCGACCAGGTCGCCGTGCATGAACTGGGCCGGCGACAGGTTGACCGCGATCTGCAGCGGCTTGGTCCATGAGGCCGCCTCGCGGCAGGCTTCGCGCAGGATCCATTCGCCCATCTCGACGATCAGGCCGCTCTCTTCGGCAAGCGGAATGAAATCGGCCGGCGAAATGAAGCCGCGGGTCGGATGCATCCAGCGCACCAGCGCCTCGAAGCCGATGACCTCGCTCTCGGCCACACTGCCCGAGGAGCGCGCCAGCGGCTGGAAATAGAGCGTCAGCTCGTCGTTCTTGACCGAGACCGAGAGGTCCTGGTGCAGCACGCGGCGGTCGCGGATCTGCTGGTCCATCTCCGGCTCGTAGAGGGTGATCGAGCCCCGCGACTTGGCCTTGGCGCGGAACAGCGCCGCGCCGGAATTGGCCAGCAGGGAGGCCGCATCATTGCCGTTGTGCGGGAACAGCGACATGCCGGTGGTCACGCCGGTGCGGACCATCTTGCCGTCGATGATGAACTCCTTGCACAGCACGTCGGCCAGCTGCTCGGCGAGCAGCATGCCGGCTTCCGGCTGCTTGCCGTCGATGATCAGGCCGAATTCGTCGCCGGACAGCCGCGCCACGACACCGCCGCGGGCAACTTCCTGGATCCGGTGCGCCACCTCGATCAGGACCTTGTCGCCGGTGGCATGACCGAACACGTCGTTGACCTCCTTGAGGCCGTCGAGGTCGACGCAGAGCACGGCGAACTCCTCGTCGGTCCCCTCGCAGGCCTCGATCATCTGGGTCAGCGCCTGCAGGAAGGCGGGGCGATTGGGCAGGTCGGTCAGGCCATCGTGATAGGCCATATGGGCCATGCGCGACTCGGTCTGCCGGCGGTCGGTGACGTCCTCGTGGGTCTTGATCAGATATTGCGGCTGGCCGGCCTCGTCGAGCACGGTCGCGCGTCGTGTCAGGAACAGCCGCAGGCCATCCTTGGTCGAGATCGGATGTTCCTCGGTGATCGTGCCGCGTTTCTTGATCGCGGCTTCGTCGCGCGCGATGATCAGCTTGGCTTCCCGGGCGTTGAAGATGTCCTTTGCGGTAAGCCCCGTGACCTCCTCGCGCCGGCGGTTCATGATGATCTCGGCGCTGCGGTTGGCGAGCAGATAGCTGCCGTCGCTGACGCGTTCGACGATCAGGGACACCGGAATGTTGTCGACCACCAGTTCCAGGAACTTCTTCGCGTCCTCCAGCTCACGCGAGAGCGACCGGCGATCGGTGACGTCCTCGAACAGCGCGATCAGGAATTCGGGCTCACCCTTCTCGTTGCGGGCGATGACGCGGTTGGAGGCCAGGACGCGCTTCTCGCGGCCCCGCTCGACCACGATCTCGCTGGTGTAGTGCCCGTCCGGTGCTTCCAGCGCGGCGCGGTCGGCGGCATTGATGCCGCTGGCCGTGTCGGGGCGGAAGATCTCGTCGGCGCGATGGCCCACGATGCGCTCGCGGGAAAACCGCGAGAAGCGCTCGAAGGCGCGGTTGGCGAAGATGTAGCGGCCGTCCTCGATGCTCTTGGCGGCGACGCAGACCGGCACATTGTCCAGCACCGATTCCAGGAACTGCTTGGTGGAGGCGAGCTGGCGCGACAGCGTGCGCTGTTCGCTGCAATCCTCATGGGTCGCGATCGAGCCGCCATTGGGCAGCGCGAAATAGCGGACATGCACGCTGCGGCCGCCCGGCAGCTCGGTGATGAGGCCCTCGGGCCGTCCGGCCAGGCGATAGAACTCCTCGGGACTGATATCGAGCTGCCCGCGCGCGCGGCGCAGGTTCAACAGCTCGTCGCCCGTCATGACGGACGGGATATCGGCCCGGCTGAGGCCGTAAATCTCGAGATACCGGTCGTTGACGTACACGACCCGCATGTTGGGATCGGTCATCGCCACGCCATGGTTGAGGCTGTTGAGCGCGGTCGTGATATAGGCGGTGCGCCGCAGCTGGGCGCGCTTGACCCGGCGCAGGGCCGAATGCACCCAGAACGCCAGTGCGCCCAGGAATGCGCTGAGCACGATGCCGCCGATGGCGATCTCCCAGGCGACATTGGGTTCAATGGAGCCGAAATGGCTTGCCAGTGCCAACGCATCCGCGCGTGCAGACGTGCATGGCAGAACGGCTGCCGGCAGGCACAGAAGCGCCCGCGCAGCAATCGATGTTCTGCCGCCACCCTGCCAGTTCTCGTCAGCCATCACTCACCCGCGGATTTCGACTGGGGAGTGTCTTTCTTGACGCGTTTGGATCGGGTAAACGCCTACCCGAGTAATGCCAAAAACTGACTCAAAATTACGGCAATTGGCCTGACATGATTACCGGACTGTTAATGGCGCTCGCGACGGGGCCCCATGCGACGGCCCACGGCCATCGCACAGCACCGCGAATCGCCGTCCTATCGCTGCGCCGGCGGGCTGCCCAGCACGAATAAGGTCAGGGATCGAGGGTCACGGAAGCATCATGGACAGGGTTGAGTGCGTTGTCGTCGGCGCGGGCGTCGTAGGGCTGGCCATCGCGAGGCAGCTCGCCATGGCCGGGCGCGAGGTCATCGTGCTGGAGGCGGCCGAGGGCATCGGCACCGTTACGTCGTCCCGCAACAGCGAGGTGATCCACGCCGGGATCTACTACAAGGCGGGCAGCCTGATGGCCCGGTTTTGCGTCGCCGGCAAGCAGGCGCTCTACCGCTATTGCCGCGAGCACGGCGTGCCGCATCGCAATTGCGGCAAGCTGATCGTCGCGACCTCGCCCGCGGAGACCGAGCGCCTGCAATCGATCCGCGCCCATGCGGCGGCCAATGGCGTCGGCGACCTCGAGCTGCTCACGGGTGAAGCGGCCCGTGCGCTGGAGCCGGCGCTGGCCTGCGATGCGGCGCTGCTCTCGCCCTCCACCGGCATCATCGACAGCCACGCCTATATGCTGGCGCTGCGCGGCGATGCCGAGGAGCGCGGTGCGGCATTCGCCTTTCACACCCCTCTGAACGCCGCGCGCGTGAAGGGTGATCGCATCGAGATCGATGCCGGCGGCGAAGCACCGATGACGCTGGAATGCGCGCTGCTGATCAATTCGGCCGGCCTCTCCGCGCCTGAGGTCGCGCGCAGCATCCAGGGCATGCCGGAAGAACTCGTTCCGCAGGCCTATCTGGCCAAGGGCAATTATTTCAGCTGCAGCGCGCGGGCGCCGTTCTCGCACCTGATCTATCCGGTGCCGGAGCCCGGCGGATTGGGCGTGCATCTGACCCTCGATATGGCGGGACAGGCGCGGTTCGGCCCCGATGTCGAATGGGTCGATCACATCGATTATGCCGTCGACCCCGCGCGCGCGATGCGCTTCTATCCGGCCATTCGCAAATACTGGCCGACGCTGCCCGATGGCGCGCTGATGCCGAGCTATTCCGGCATGCGGCCCAAGATCGTGCCGCCGCAAATCGCCGTGCAGGATTTCGTGATCCAGGGGCGGCGCGAGCACGGCATTGCGGGACTGATCAACCTGTTCGGAATCGAATCGCCCGGACTGACGTCATCGCTTGCGATTGCCGATCATGTCGGTGAGCTCGCGCGGCAATAGCGCGCCGAGAGAAACTGAAACGCCGAGAGAAACTGAACCGAAGCTCGCCAAGAAAATAGCCCGCACAGATCGCGCGGGCTGTTTTCTTTGCTGTGTGGAGAAGCTCACTCGCGAGGTCCGAAGCAATGCGCTGTGCGGACCGGTCAGCTGGAGATGACTTGCAGGGCTAGTGGAGGGTGGTCTCGTCGCTTTGCTGCTTCAGGCGCTCGATCTGGTCCTTCACCATCAACTTCCGTCGCTTCAATTCGGCTATTTCGAGGTCGTCCGTTGAAAGATGTAGAAGGGCTTCGTGCAACTCGTTTTCAAGAACTTTGTGTTTCCGTTCCAGTTCAACGAGATGGGCCTGAATTGCCATTCGCAACCTCCTCGATAGGATGAAACCTTGGGATTCGTTCAGGACTGGGAAGTCTACACCAGTCCGACGAACTGTCGATGGGGTAGCGAATCGGTGCTGTCATTTTTGACCTTCATGTGTAACGAAGCGTGAGCAAGGAACCGGATGGTGCTTCCGCTTTTTGAATCATCAAATTATCATCCAGTTGATCTGCCACAATGCGCTGTGGCGGATTTTGTCTGCTTGCGAATAGCACCGGCAGGGCCGATATTTGCCCACAGGCTTTCCACAGCCATTCGCAATCTCATCGCGTTTTTCAGCTATCGTGTATCATGACCGACGAAGATGAGCGCGAACTCCAGGCCGAGCTCGCCCGACTGCAGCAAGAGCATCGCGATCTCGACGCGGCGATCGATGCGCTGCATCAGTCTCCCGCCCCGGATCTGCTGCGGCTGCAACGCATGAAAAAGCGCAAGCTGCTGTTGCGCGACCGCATCGCCTTTATCGAAGACCAGATCACGCCGGACATCATTGCCTAAGGCGCGCTGCAACGCATTGGCGCGGTAAGCAGTGCGGGAGATCCCTTTGCGCTGCGGCCAGGGAATTTTCCCGCTTGACTTTTTAGAACAAATAGTGAACATGCACGTCGCGCTGAAGGATCATTGCCAGGATCATCGCCATGCCAGCTACCAGCTCCACCTCCCCGCCTGATGGCAGCCCTCTCGACAACAACCAACTCGAGAGCAGCCCTCTCGACAACCGCCATTACGAGCAGGCCTGCGATCAGGCGATCGCGATGTGCGATGGCAATCTGCGCAGCACGATCAAGGCGCTGATCATGGCCAACGAATATCTGGAAACCGAGCTCATGGAGTTGCAGGTGGCGATCTCGTCCGGCTGCGTGCCCAACAAGCTTGCCAATCCCGCAAGCAACGCAGCGTAGAGTATCGAATAAAGGAGCAGAGCGATGACGGACGTGACCTATTATGTCGCGATGTCGTTCGCGCAGGACGATGGCGGCTCACTGGTCCCGGGCGCTGCCGAGGAATGCCAGAGTCCGACCAGCGCGCTGCGGCGTGCCGAAGCCTTGTCGCGGCAGCCCGGCAACATCGGTGCGGTGGCCTTCAGCCGCAGCGGCGATCCGATGATGGGCGAGTTCAGGGACGCGCAGCTGCTTCGGAGATTTGGCCAGGTGCCGGATGATCTGAGCGAGCTCTGATCGTCAGGTCGGTGCTGCGGCGGCTTTCTCCGCCAGGTACTATGCATCCTCAGGCTTTGGCCTCATGCCGCCGTTGCGCCTTGCGGACGTACATGGCGCTGTCGGCCTCCTCCAGCACGCGGCGCATGTCGGCTTGGGGCCCGAGAATGGCGAGGCCAGCGGACGCCCCCGCGGTCACGGCGCGGCCGTCAAAGGAGAAGCTCAAGGCATCGATCGCCTGCTCCAGCGCCTGGGCCTTGGCCCGCGCATCGGTCTCGTTGAGATTCCACAACAGCACCGCGAACTCGTCACCGCCGAGCCGGCCGACCACGTCGGAGGCGCGGACCATTTTGGCCAGCGTGGCCGCGACAGCCTTCAGCACCTCATCGCCGGCTGCATGCCCGAAGGTGTCATTGATCGGCTTCAGGCGATCCAGGTCGAGCATGATCACCGCGGCCCTGGTGTGATAGCGCTTGATATAGGCGATGGCCCGGCTGAGCTCACGCTCGAAGCCACGCCGGTTGAAGATGCCGAGCAGAAAATCTGTGTCGGCTGACGCCTGCAGCTCGGCCAGGCGCCTGCGGACCTGCGCCAGCTCAGCCCTCAACCGGCGAATGGTCTGCTCGCCCCGCCCGATCGCCGCGGACCGCCGGGCGGCCTTGGCTGTCGTGGTCGCACGCACCGCGCTCCGGACCTTGTTAACCTTCTTCCCGGCGGTGATGCTGGTGCTGGCATTGGCCTTCCCGCCGGCTTTAGCGGCCTTGCGCGACGTGACGGCGTTGCGGGTTCCGGCCGCCCTGCGACGTCCCTTGGCGGCCGGCGGGCGCATCGGCGCCCTGGTCGTCTTTTTCATAGGTATCCCTGACTGCGGCATGCTGATGAGGCTTGCCGGGATTAGCCCGGACAGGATAGTGCATTCCCCTTCCTTTGCCATGCCTTGCCGCCGCCAGGCCTGAACTTATACTCGGCCTATCGTTCTGGATTCCCGAGAAGAATTAACCCTATGCCCGCATCCATCGCCATCATCATGGGAAGCCAGTCGGACTGGGACACCATGCACCATTCGGCCGATACGCTTGCATCGCTGGGCGTCGCCTTCGAGGCGCGGATCGTCTCGGCCCACCGCACGCCGGAGCGGCTGTTTGCCTTTGCCACGGGCGCCAAGGCGGCCGGCTTCAAGGTCATCATTGCCGGTGCCGGCGGCGCGGCTCACCTGCCCGGCATGACGGCCTCGCTGACCGAGCTCCCGGTGTTCGGGGTTCCGGTCACCAGCAAGGCACTTTCAGGCCTCGATTCGCTTTATTCCATCGTCCAGATGCCGGCCGGCGTGCCGGTGGGGACGCTGGCCATCGGCAAGGCCGGGGCCATCAACGCGGCGCTGCTCGCGGCAAGCGTGCTGGCGCTCAACGATCCTGCGCTGGCGGCGCGGCTCGCCGCCTGGCGCAAGCAGCAGACGGACGCGGTCGCCGAGCGCCCGGAGGACAAGGCGTGACATCTCTCTCTCAGGTGAAGCTGAAGGTCGGCGACACCATCGGAATTCTCGGCGGCGGCCAATTGGGCAAGATGCTGGCAATGGCGGCCGCGCGCCTCGGCCTGCGTTGCCAGGTGTTTTCGCCCGATCCGGATTCGCCGGCCTTTGACGTCGTGGCCAGCGCCACCTGCGCCGAATATGCCGATGTCGAGGCACTTGAGCTATTCGCCAACGACGTGGACGTCATCACCTATGAGTTCGAAAACGTTCCCTCAGCCGCGGCCCTGGTGCTGTCGGCGCGGCGTCCGGTGCTGCCCGAGCGCAAGATCCTGGAGACCACCCAGGACCGCCTCGCCGAAAAGGACTTTGTCACCAGGCTCGGCATCGGCACCGCAGCCTATGCCGACGTGACCTCGGCGGCGTCGCTGCGCGAGGCGGCGATGCGCATCGGGCTGCCCGCGGTCGTGAAGACCCGCCGCTTCGGCTACGACGGTAAAGGCCAGGCCATCATCCGCAAGCACGACGAGATCGAGCGGATCTGGGAGGAGCTCGGCACCAAGTCCGCCATCCTGGAAGCCTTCGTTCCGTTCGAGCGCGAGATTTCGGTGATCGCGGCGCGCTCGGCCGACGGCCAGGTGGAATGCTTCGATGTCACCGAGAACGAGCACCGCGACCATATCCTGAAAGTGTCGCGCGCGCCGGCGGCCATCCCGGACAGCCTTGCCGCGCAGGCACGCGAGGTCGCCACCAAAATTGCCGATGCGCTCGGCTATGTCGGCGTGCTCGCGGTCGAGATGTTCGTGCTGGCCGATGCGAAGGGCTCCAAGGTCCTGGTCAACGAGATTGCGCCGCGGGTGCATAATTCCGGGCACTGGACGCTGGACGGCGCCTCGATCTCGCAGTTCGAGCAGCACATCCGCGCGATTGCCGGCTGGCCGCTCGGCAAGCCGGTCCGGCATGGCGAGGTCACCATGACCAACCTGATCGGGGACGAGATTTCGAGCTATCCCGAATGGCTGACGGTTCCCGGCGCAACCGTTCACATCTACGGCAAGGGAGCGCCGCGGCCCGGCCGCAAGATGGGCCATGTCACGCAGGTCGCTCCGAAATCCGGCTGAGCCAGGTGAGAAACAGGTCAAAAAGCAGCGATTTGGGGCGTTCAAACGCGCGTAAGACCGCCTCCAGCGGTGGACAATTCGGTTTTTGTCTGATACATCCGCTGCCCTCAAGGTAGCGGGCATGGCCTTTTGTCGGCCCTCTACGTTAAGCCAATTCCACGCCGATTTACTGAAAAGAGGATGCCGGGTGCAGGTACTCGTTCGCGACAACAATGTTGATCAAGCCCTCAAGGCGCTGAAGAAGAAGATGCAGCGCGAGGGTATTTTCCGCGAGATGAAGCTCCGCGGTCACTACGAGAAGCCCTCCGAGAAAAAGGCCCGTGAAAAGGCCGAAGCCGTGCGCCGCGCGCGCAAGCTTGCCCGCAAGAAGCTGCAGCGCGAAGGCCTGCTGCCGATGAAGCCGAAGCCGGCGTTTGGCGCGGGTCCCGGCGGTGAGCGCAGCGCCGGCCGTGGTGCAGGTGGCCCCTCGCGCGGTCCGCGCTAAGGCCAAACGACAGATTGCTGTTGTCAGACGCGGGCCGCACGGTCCGCGTTATTATTTTGAGTTTTTTTGAAAGCTGTTTTTTGCTGCTGAGCGCACCAGCAATGCGACTGGCGCGTGAACGGTCGACACATCCGTAGAGCCGCAAAGCCTGGGTCACCCGTGCGCTCGCCTATGAGCTGCTGGGCAACAAGACCAGGGTGGCCGGGCTCCTAAGCCCAGCCCATCGCCCCCATCGACCTGCGTTCGAGGGATGACACTGCACGCACCGGCTTTTGCGCCGGTCGGCGGCACGCCGGCAACAGCTACGCGACGCTCTGACCGATGCGGCTTAGTCCGCGAACTTGCTGGACGACGATGAGGAGACGCCGGGGATCACCGCGTGGAACACCGACTTCGCCGCCGAGAGCATGTCCTCAGCCACATTCCGGGCGTGTTCGCGGGGGCTTGCGGCCGTCGCATCCGCCCGCAGGTCGAGCGGCGGCTGTGGCGGCGGGGGCGGAATATCGGCCGGCGGGGTCGGCCGGTTGGGATCAACTGAAGCGGTGTACGGCGGATAGGCCGGCGGCTGCGCGGGCGCAGCCTGCTCGAGCGGCGGCGTCGACACCGTGATCGGCGGCGGCAGCGGCCGAAGCGGAACCGCGGCAACGGTGTGCGGAGGCTCCTGCACCTTGGGCGGCTCTAGAGATCGGGCCGCCTCTTGCACCTGGCTCTTTTCCTGGTTCTTTTCCTGAGCCCTCTCCTGCTGCTTTTCGGCCGGCTTGTCGGTCATGCCACGGAGCCGCTCGATGGCCGCCCGCGCAAGCTCAGCGGCATCGCGATGCTCTTCAGCAGGCGCCGCAGCCGCTTCAGCCGATGGCGCGGGACTCGCCGCGGGCGCAGGCATCGGTGCGACGGCAACCGCCGTCGGAGACGCGGTGGGCGAAGGCGCAGCCTTCGGTTTCTCGGCCACCGCCTTGTCCTTGTCGCGGGAGAACGAGAACAGCGGATGGCGACGCGGTTCGGGGGGCGCACTTGCGGTCTCGACCGGCTTCGACTCCGCAGCCTTACCTTCCGCAGACTTGCCTTCTGCAGACTTGCCTTCAAAAGGCTTCGCCTCGGCCGGGCGCTCGGAGGCGGTTCGTTCGATCATCGCCTTTTCGGAGATGCCCTTGGCCTTGATGCCCGACTCCGGGATGGACGCGGTCTCGGCCTTGCCCCCGGCGTTCGCGTTCTTGGGATTGGCAGTGGACACGGCTGCCGCAGGCGTATCGGCCGCGGGCTTGGCATTGATGTAGTGATTAACGATATAGGCCCCAACCACGGTCGCGACGACCGATGGGAGAATGTCCATCGCGATCTTCGTGAGGTATTTCAGCATGCCAACCACTCCCCGGAGGGGAGTGATGCGGGAACTTTGAGGCACATTCAGGGATCAACTGCGTCGGATCGGTGGCAATTGCGTAAAGCGTATATTAATCCGATGAATGCGACATTAACGCTTCAGTTCAACCTCCAGGAACACGATTTCCGATGACGTTTCGTTGAGCACGTCATGCTGGACGCCCGCTTTCCGGAAGTAGGATTTCCCCACCCCAAGCTGCGCCTTCGCGCGCTCGCCATTCGGCGCCACGATGGTCATCTCGCCGGCGGTCACCGGGACGATCACATAGTCCATCTCATGGGTGTGGTGACCGGTGGCGCTGCCCGGCAGCAGCCGCCATTGGGTCACCCGGACCTCGGGGGTGTCGACCTGAACTTCTGAGGTGGCGGCGAGCATCAGCATCATCTCCAGTTACGGCACGAAGACCAGGAACAGGAATACCGCAAACACCACCATATGGACCAGCCCGAACAGGATGTTGGTGCGCCCGGTTCCGAAGGTCAGCATGCTCAGGATGAAGGTGAGCAGCAGCTCGACCATGTTCTGCTCGTTGAGCCCGAGCACCAGCTGCTTGTCGAGCGCGAAGGCGGCAATCGCGACCGCCGGCACCGTCAACCCGATGGTTGCGACCGAGGACCCGAGCGCGAGGTTGATGCTCTTCTGCAGGTCGTTCTTGCGCGCGGCCGACACCGCCGCGACGCTCTCGGGCAAGAGAATCAGCAGTGCCACCACCACGCCGGCAAACGCCGGCGGCGCGCCGATCGCTGCCGTGGCGGCATCGACGACCAGGGAGAACTTCTTCGACAACAGCACGACGGCAAGCAGCGAGATCAGGAGCAGCGCAATGCTCAAGGCCAACAGCCCAGAGGAAATCGGCGCGCCACCCTCGTCCGCGTCGGCCTGCTCCGTGATGAAGTAATCGCGGTGCCGGCTGGTCTGGGTGTAGAGGAACACGCCATAGAGCAGGATGGTGGCGACGCTGACGAATTCGAGCTGCGCTTCCGAATAGACCGGCCCCGGGGTCGTCAGGGTATAATTGGGCAGGATCAGCGTGATGGTCGCCATGGTGAAGAGCACGCTGAGATAGAGATTGGCGCCGGAGACCTGCACGTCCTGCTCGCGATAATGCAGGCCGCCGATGAATACGCAGACGCCGACGAGGCCGTTGCAGACGATCATGACGACGGCAAACACCGTGTCGCGCGCCAGCGTCGGCACCTCCTTCTCGCCCAGCATGATGGTCGCGATCAGCGCCACCTCGATGATCGTCACTGACAGCGTCAGCAGCAAGGTGCCAAAGGGCTCGCCGATCCGGTGCGCGATCACCTCGGCGTGATGCACGGCGGCGAATACCGTGCCGAACAGGATCACCAGCAGCACGGCCGCGAATGCGAGCCCCGAAGGCGACGGCGTGAAGTCGTAGTGCGCAATCGTGACCGCGGCAAACAGCGCCATGGCGAGCGCCGGGAAGATCCATGACGATTTCGGCATCTCGCTGTGGGCGGCGCTCATAGACGGGACCTCGGCCGTATAAACCTGGCCTCACCCTTTCAAAGCAGCGATGAATTGTCGAGCCGTTTCGACCGCACCGAAATTGCCGAGATCATTATGCCCGCCTTCAGGGAAACGGACGAACTGCTTCGGCTCGTGGGCGAGCGCGAAGAGTCGTTCGCCAAAGCGAAGCGGAATGACGGGGTCCTTTGCGCCATGCATGATCAGCAGCGGCGCGTGGACCTGCGCAATGCGCTCGTCGGAATGGAAGCTGTCCCTCACGAAGGGACGCACCGGCAGAAACGGAAACGCCCGCGCTGCGAGATCCGTGATCGAGGTGTAGGGCGCCTCCAGGATCAGCCCGCCCACCGCATGGTCGGTGGCGAGCGCCACGGCTACGCCGCTGCCGAGCGAAAAGCCCCAGGGCACGATGCGGCTTGCGTCATAGCGCGCGCGGGCAAAATCGTAGACCGTCGCGGCATCCTGCAGCAGCGCAGACTCGCTTGGGCTGCCGCTCGAGCCGCCATAGCCGCGATAGGACAGCGCCACGAGGCCAGTACCGTCAACGGTGATCGCACGAAAGAGGCCGCCAAGCCGGCCGAGAACATCGCCGTTGCCATGGAAATAGAGAACAACGCGGTGCCCCGGCTTGGCTGGCACATGCCAGATGATGATGATGTTCGCGCCGTCATCCGTTGTCAGCGCATGCTCTTCAGCTCCGCTGAGGCCCGCCGCCTCGGGCGCTGTGCGCACGGAATACCGGATCGGATAGATGAAATAGCGCTGCGCAAAGAACACTGCGGCCAGCGCGCCAGCGTAGCCGAGGCAGACGACGATAACGAGCCATTTCAGAACAGTCATGGCTCGGTCATCGCGCTTCCCTCACATCGCCTTGACGATGTTCTCCGTCATCTTCTTCGCGTCACCCAAGAGCATCATGGTGTTGTCGCGATAGAACAGCGGATTGTCGATGCCGGCATAACCCGACGCCAGCGAGCGCTTGATGAACATCACGGTGCCGGCCTTCCAGACCTGCAGCACGGGCATGCCATAGATCGGCGACTTCGGATCCTCTTCCGCGGCCGGATTGGTGACGTCGTTGGCGCCGATCACGAAGGCGACATCGGCCTGGGCGAATTCGGAGTTGATGTCCTCGAGCTCGAACACCTCGTCATAGGGCACATTGGCCTCGGCCAAGAGCACGTTCATATGGCCGGGCATGCGGCCCGCGACGGGGTGAATGGCGTATTTCACCTCGACGCCCTCCTTCTTGAGGTTGTCGGCCATCTCGCGCAGCGCATGCTGGGCCTGCGCCACCGCCATGCCGTAGCCCGGCACGATGATCACCTTCTGCGCGTTCTTCATGATGAAGGCCGCATCGTCAGCCGAGCCGAGCTTGACCGGTCGCGCCTCGCCGCCGGCAGCACTGGCTGCCGCGGTCTCGCCGCCGAAGCCGCCGAGGATGACCGAGATGAACGAGCGGTTCATCGCGTGGCACATGATGTAGGACAGGATCGCGCCCGACGAGCCGACCAGCGCGCCGGTGATGATCAGCGCGGAATTGCCCAGCGTGAAGCCGATGCCGGCCGCGGCCCAACCCGAATAGGAGTTGAGCATCGAGATCACGACCGGCATGTCGGCGCCGCCGATCGGGATGATCATCAGCACGCCCAAAGCCAGGGCGAGGATGACGTTGAACCAGAAGAACACCTCGTTGCCGGTCAAGACCAGGCCGATGATGCTGGCCACCAGCGCGGCAGCGAGCGCGATGTTGATGAGGTGGCGCGCCGGCAGAATGATGGGCGCCCCGCTCATGCGCGCAGACAGCTTCAGGAACGCGATCACCGAGCCAGTGAAGGTCAACGCGCCGATGGCGACGCCGAGCGACATTTCGACCAGGCTCTGGGTGTGGATGTGGCCCGTGGTGCCGATGTCGAAGGCCTCAGGCGCATAGAAGGCGCCTGCCGCGACCAGCACCGCGGCCATGCCAACCAGCGAGTGGAACGCTGCGACCAGCTCGGGCATCGAGGTCATCGGCACGCGGCGGGCGATCACCGCGCCGATGCCGCCGCCGATCGCAACGCCCAGGATGACCAGCAGCCAGGCGATGCCGTCGGCTGGCGGGTGGCTTGCGAGCGTGGTGGCAATCGCGATCGCCATGCCGGCCATGCCGAGGAAATTGCCGCGGCGGCTGGTCGCCGGGCTCGACAGCCCGCGCAGCGACAGGATGAACAGCACACCCGCCACGAGATAAAGCAGTGCAGACAGATTGGCGTTCATCTCAGGTCCCCGTTTGCCCCATCACACCGAGCTGGCAGCCGCTCATCTGGCCTTCTTCTTGTACATCGCCAGCATGCGCTGGGTGACAAGGAAGCCCCCGAAAATGTTCACGCAGGCGAAGACGAGCGCAATGAAGCCGAAGCCGCGCGCCCAGCCCGATCCGCTCGAGATGAGACCAACGCCGACGGCGAGCAGCGCACCGACCACGATCACCGACGAGATCGCATTGGTCACCGACATCAGCGGCGTATGCAGCGCTGGCGTCACCGACCACACCACGAAATAGCCGACGAACACGGCAAGCACGAAGATCGACAGCCGGAAGACGAAGGGATCGACGATTTGAGCAGCATGCTCCATGGCGCGTCTCCTATGGTCCCGTCATTCCGGGGCGCGCGGAGCGCGAACCCGGAATCTCGAGGTTATTGCGTGACAGCGATTCCAGGTTCGCTCCTGCGGAGCGCCCCGGAATGACGGAGGTGGTTGGGACGCCGGTCATGCTCATGCGCCCTTCGGCTGGAAGTTCGGGTGAATGACCTTGCCGTCTTTGGTCAGCGCAGTGGCCTTGACCAGTTCATCATCCCAGTTGATCGCAAGCGCCTTGCTTGATTTGTCGACCATGGTCTCGATGAAGGACAGGAGATTGCGCGCGTACAGGCCGGAGGCCGAAGCCGCAACGCGGCCGGCGAGATTGGGAAAGCCGACGATCTTGACGCCCTCGACCTCGGAGGTCTCTCCGCTCTTCACGCCCTCGACATTGCCGCCGCGCTCGACCGCGAGATCGACCAGCACCGAGCCGGGCTTCATGGTCTTGACCATGTCGAGCGATACCAGCCGCGGCGCCGGCCGGCCTGGAATCAGCGCGGTGGTGATCACCACGTCTTGCTTCTTGATGTGCTCGGCGGTGAGCGCGGCCTGCTTGGCCTGGTACTCTTTCGACATCTCCTTGGCGTAGCCGCCGGCGGTTTCGGCCTGCTTGAACTCCTCGTCCTCGACCGCGATGAATTTCGCGCCGAGGCTTTCGACCTGCTCCTTCACCGCCGGCCGCACGTCGGTCGCGGTGACGATGGCGCCAAGGCGGCGCGCGGTCGCAATGGCCTGCAGGCCGGCAACGCCGACGCCCATCACGAACACTTTCGCCGCCGGCACGGTGCCGGCTGCCGTCATCATCATCGGGAAGGCGCGGCCAAAGGCTTCGGCCGCCTCGATCACCGCACGATAGCCGGCGAGGTTCGCCTGGCTTGACAGCACGTCCATCACCTGCGCGCGGGTGATGCGCGGCATCAATTCCATGGCAAAGGCCGCGACACCGGCATCGGCCATCGCCTTCAACGCAGCCTCATTGCCGTAGGGGTCCATGATCGCAATCACAGCCGCGCCGCGCTTGTACTGACCAAGCTCGGAGGCCTCCGGCCGCTTCACCTTGATGACGACGTCGGCATCCCTCACCGCATCGGCACTCACCGTGGCGCCGGCGGCGGTGAATTCGCTGTCCGGCAGGCCCGATTTGACGCCGGCGCCGGGCTCGACCGCGATGTCCACCCCCAGCGCTTTGAACTTCTTCACCGTATCGGGCGAAGCCGCGACCCGCGGCTCGGCCGGATCGATTTCCTTGGCAACGGCAATCTTCATGAAGCCTCCGGCGGCGCTAAAAGCATGCGCGCGCGATCAGACTAACGTTAATCTGGCTGGGATGGATACCGGTTTTGCGACCGGCACTGACGGGAATTTCTCGTTGCGGGGCGCCGTTGCGCGCAACGGCTCTTGATTAGAGCAGGAAGATGGCCATCAGGATCAGGATCAAGGCAACCGAGCCCGTGCCGTATTTCACGAGCTTGATGAAGCCCTCATAGGTCGCTTCATGGGCAGGATAGTCGTTGCCATCAGCGGTCGTGTAGGCCACTTCGCCATGATTTGCCATTTGGTGTCCCCCAAGTCTTAACCGTCTCAAGTCTTATCAGAGCGTTTCCGCGCAGGAATTAGCGCAATCCCGTTGGCAGGGCAACGGCGGTGGCGCACCTTCTGTGCACGATCCGGTCTTTGCCTATCTCGCGGGCATGACAGGCCAATTATCCCTAATCCAGCGGGTCAGGCTTTCCTCACTCACCTCGCCGGCGGCGAGCGAGAGAATAATTTTCGTCGCCTGCGCCGGATCCGGCGAAAACGGAACGCCGTTCTTGATCAGGAAAATCATCATCGCCATGAAGGCAATGCGCTTGTTGCCGTCGACAAAGGCATGGTTCTTGGCGAGCCCGAAGGCATAGGCTGCCGCAAGCGCGGCAAGCGGCGCCTGCTCATATGTCCATTTGTTGACGGGACGCTCGAGCGCCGAGCGCAGCATGCCCTCGTCGCGCAGGCCGGCTGCGCCGCCGAAGCGGCGCAGTTGCCTGGCATGGATCGCGATAGCCTGCTCGTACCTGATCCAGAGCGGCTCCTTCGGCTCGCTCATTTGGCGAGCGCAGCAAGCGTATCGCGATACTTGTCCATGATCTCGTCGGCGATTTCCATCGTCCGTTCGAAATCAGGATCGTAGGGCAGCGCCTGGAAGCCGCCGCCGGGCAATTCGGTAATGTGCAGCTGCTGCCCGCGCTTGAGGTCGAGCCGCTGCATCAATTCCTTCGGCAGCAGCAAACCGTCGGAGTTACCAATTTTCTTGATTTCGACTTTCATGGCGGCCTCGAGATGCTAACGGGCGTTATACGAGTGTATAACACGCCGCAAGACCCCGTTCAACAGATGTATTACCGAAGCGCGCCCCTACCCCATCGCCTCCAGCTCGTCGATCATCCCGGAAATGACCGACAGCCCACCGTCCCAGAATTCCGGATCCTTGGCATCGAGCCCGAACGGGGCCAGCAGCTCGGAATAGTGCTTGGTGCCGCCGGCCGCGAGCATCTCCAGATAGCGCTCGGCAAAACCTTCGGCGGCGTGCTCGTAGACGGCATAGAGCGAGTTCACGAGGCAATCGCCGAAGGCGTAGGCGTAGACATAGAACGGCGAATGGATGAAGTGCGGGATGTACATCCAGAAGTTCTCATAACCCGCCTTGATCTCGATCGCCGGCCCCAGGCTCTCACCCTGCACCGACAGCCAGATCTGGCCGATGCGCTCGGCGGTCAGCTCGCCGTTCCTCCGCTCGGTATGGACCGCGCGCTCAAAGGTGTAGAACGCGATCTGGCGCACCACCGTGTTGATCATGTCCTCGACCTTGCCGGCGAGCAGCGCCTGTCGCTGTTTTGCGCTCCTGGTCTCGGACAAGAGCCGCTTGAAGGTCAGCATCTCCCCGAACACGCTTGCAGTCTCCGCAAGCGTCAGCGGCGTCGGCGCCATCAGCGCGCCGTTCCTGGCGGCCAGCACCTGGTGCACGCCATGGCCGAGCTCATGGGCCAGCGTCATCACATCGCGCGGCTTGCCCTGGTAGTTCATCAGCACGTAGGGGTGCGCCGACGGCGTGGTCGGATGCGAGAAGGCACCCGGCGCCTTGCCGGGCCGCACCGGGGCGTCGATCCAGCGGTCGTCGAAAAAGCGCGCGGCGATCTCGGCCATGCGCGGCGAGAAGCCGCGATAGGCATTGAGCACCATGTTCTTCGCCTCCGGCCAGGCAATCGCCCCGGTCGGCGCAAAGGGCAGCGGCGCATTGCGGTCCCAATGCGGCAGCTTCTTCTTTTTGAACCAGCCGGCCTTCAGCTGGTAGTAGCGATGCGACAGCTTCGGATAGGCCGCGCGCACCGAGGCGACGAGCGCATCCACCACCTCGCGCTCGACGCGGTTGTTGAGATGGCGGGAATCCGCAACATCGGCAAAGCCGCGCCAGCGGTCGGAGATTTCCTTGTCCTTGGCGAGCGTGTTGGTGATCAGTGCAAAGGTGCGCTCATTGGCCTTGAAGGTCCTGGCCAGCGCTTCCGCGGCATCCTTGCGCTTCTTGCCGTCGCGATCCTGCAGGAAATTGAGTGTCGGCTCGATCGCGAGCTCATTTCCGGCCACCTTGAAACGCAGAGCGGAGATGGTCTGGTCGAACAGCCGGTTCCAGGCGGAATAGCCGGTCTGCGACTTCTCGTGGAAGAGCTGCTCGCTGCGATCATCGAGCTGATAGGGCTTGTCCTTGCGCAGATCCTCGATCCACGGCCGGTAATGCGCGAGATCAGGCGTCTGCATCGCGTGCTCCAGCACGGCATCGTCGATGCGGTTGAGCTCCAGCGGAAAGAACAGCAAATGCGTGGAGGCGGCAGTCAGCCGCTCCGACACGTCGCCATAGAATTTGGAGATCGCGGGATCGATGCTGTCGCCGGCATGCACCAGCCCGGCATAGGAGCCGAGCCGGCCGGCGAGGTCATCGATCGCCTCATAGCGTCTGACCGCCTCGGCCAGCCATGCGCCGCCGTCATCGCGTGCGGCATGTTCCGCAAGCCTGCCCTTGTAGTCGGTCTCAAACGCGACGCAATCGGCGTCCATTTTCGCAAGGTCGCGCGCCACTTCGGGCGCGTCGATTCCGCCATAGAGATCCGACAGGTTCCATTCCGGCAGCTTGCCGGCCTTCGCCGGAGCCCGTGATTGCGTTTTTGACATCTTCCTGGAGGAGGTTTTCTCCCTGGAAGAGGTCTTGTTGGAAGATGCTTTGTTGGAAGACGTCTTGGCGGCGGTCTTGTTGGTGGCGGGCTTGGAATTCGGTTTGCGGAGAGCGGACGTCTTGAAGAGAGCGGACTTGGTGCGCGAAGCCATCGTGTTCGAAACCTGTGTTCAACGACCGACGCAAAGGGCGAAGCTTAAGTGTGCATTAAGCCTCGTCGGCCAGAGTGCCCCGATTCGAGACAGATAGTCGTATTGTGAGGGGAATGCCATGGCCACCACCATTTTGATCGCCGATGATGACGCTGTGCAGCGTCGCCTCGTCGAGGCAATGGTGCAGAAATGTGGCTATGAAGCGGTGGTGGTCGACACCGGCGATGCCGCAATCGCCATGCTGACGGCCGCGGACGCGCCTGCCATCGATGCCGTCGTGCTCGATCTTGTGATGCCCGGCCTCGACGGCATGGGCGTCTTGGAGCGAATGCGCGACGCCGGCCTCTCCACTCCCGTCATCGTGCAGACCGCCCATGGCGGCATCGACAATGTGGTGTCGGCGATGCGCGCCGGCGCCCAGGATTTCGTGGTCAAGCCGGTCGGCATCGAGCGGCTGCAGGTCTCCTTGCGCAATGCGCTCAATACATCCGCGCTAAAAGGCGAATTGCAGCGGATCAAGCACAGCCGGGAAGGCCGGCTGACTTTTTCCGACATCATCACCCGCGCCGAGGCGATGACCGGCGTGCTGCGCACCGCGCAGAAGGCGGCCGCCTCCTCCATTCCGGTGCTGATCGAGGGCGAATCCGGCGTCGGCAAGGAAATGTTCGCCCGCGCCATTCATGGCTCCAGCGAGCGCAAATCAAAGCCGTTCGTCGCCGTCAATTGCGGCGCGATCCCGGACAATCTTGTTGAATCGATCCTGTTCGGCCATGAGAAGGGCGCCTTCACCGGCGCCACGGAGCGCCACACCGGCAAATTCGTCGAAGCGCATGGCGGGACACTCTTCCTCGATGAGGTCAGCGAGTTGCCACTGACCGCGCAGGTCAAGTTGCTCCGCGCGCTGCAGGAGGGCGCGGTCGAGGCGGTCGGCGGCCGCAAGCCGGTCAAGGTCGACGTTCGCATCATCTCCGCGACCAACCGCAAGCTGCTCGACCGCGTCAAAGGCGGGCACTTTCGCGAGGACCTGTTCTACCGCCTGCATGTGCTGCCGTTGACCATCCCGCCCCTGCGGGCGCGGCGCGAGGATATTCCGCATCTGCTCAGGCACTTTCTTGCGCGCTTTGCGGCCGAGGAAAACCGCGCCATCACCGGCATCAGCGGCGAGGCCATGGCCTATCTCGGTGAGCTCGACTGGCCCGGCAACATCCGCCAGCTCGAGAACACGGTCTACCGCGCGGTGGTGCTGTCGGAGAGCGAGCAGCTTGGCATTGCCGACTTCCCCCTGATCAACGCGCAATCGACAGTGGTGCCGGATGGGCCGGGCGAACCGCTGGTGGTTGCCCCGCCGCTCCACGCCGGACCGCCCGCGATGATTTCGGGTAATGATATACCCATCGCGCCGCTCCCCACCCATGGCGCGCTCGCCATGCTCAACAGCGCCGGCGATGTGCGGCCGCTGGAGGAGATGGAAAGCGAGATCATCCGTTTTGCCATTGCACATTACCGCGGACAGATGTCGGAAGTGGCGCGCCGCCTGAAAATCGGCCGATCGACGCTCTACCGCAAGCTCGAGGATTCCAGCCCCCGGGCGACTTCGGACGATCAGGCAGTGAGCGGCGGAGAGTGATGCGCATGGCCGCGCGATTGTGGCGACAGAGTGTCGAAGCGTCGCGCAAAATTCCTGCGCAAGTCCCGGTCTTTGCTGGATGTTTGAACCGTTGCCTGCAGGTGACAGACCAATGAAAAAGCGCATGGCAAGGGCGCACAATGCGTTGCAAAGGGTTTCTGCAGAAGTCAGTTTGTCGTGAGTCGCCTTGTTGCGGCCTTGGCGCCGAAAACGGGGCCTGTGTATCGTCTGCGTAGGGGTAGTAGCGTGCAGGCATGCCAGATTTCACGGCCGACGCTTTCAGCCGAAGCTCACGGACGATAACCGGAACTGTCCATTTGCCGGGGCAGTTCACCCAAAGGGGTGTGACAATGCGAGACTGTTCGAACAACCGCGGCGGATTTGACCGTGTGCTGATGGCCGTCGCGGCGAGCTTCCTCGCGATGTCCGCAAGCTCGGCGATATCAACGTCGGCCATGGCAGGGCCGAGCGAAACAGCGCGCTCGAACGCCGCCGAACTCGCAATCGAAGCGGCGATCCCGCGCCCCGAGCCCGCCAACGTCCCGCCCCCGACCGCTGCCGACTTCAAGGCCGATACCACGGCCACCATCCAGATCGACGCTGGCAAGGAGGCCAGCAAGCCCGCTGACACCGCTCAGCCGAGCACCGAAGCTGCAAAGCCCGCCGAGCCGCCCGCGCCCGCCCCGGTCGCGACCGCGCCGGCCAAGCCGGATGATGCGCCGAAGAGCGACACCGCCACCGCACCGGCCACCGCCCCTGCGGCTCCCGCGGCAGCCGCCGTCGAGCCTGCGGCTCCGGCCGCCCCCGCAGCGGCTTCGACCGAGCCCGCCAAGGAGCCGGTGAAGGCCGCGAGCAACGTGCCGGCGCCCGACCAGCCGGTCGCCGACAAGCTCAAGGAGCTGCTGGCCGCGAAATCGCTGCGCTATTTCGAGCACAAGGGCGAGCGTCCGGCGGTCGAGAAATTCTATGCCGCACGCGACTACGCGCCGGTCTGGACTCAGTCGGGCGGCCTCACCGACATTGCGAAGGGCGTGATCGCGCGGCTGAAGGACGCGGCCTCCGATGGCCTCACGCCGAGCGACTATCCGGTGCCGGACTTTGCCGCGGCCGCCTCGCCGGACGCGCTGGCCGAAGCCGAGCTGAAGCTCACCGACAGCATGCTCAATTATGCGCGCCAGGCGCAGAGCGGCCGCATGCACTGGTCGCAGGTTTCCGGCGACATCTCCTATCCCGAGCACCCGACCGATCCGGCCGAGGTGCTGAGCCATATCACCGCCGCCAAGGACGCTTCGACCGCGTCCACCGCGCTCGACAGCTACAACCCGCCGCAGAAGCTCTATCAGGAGCTGAAGGCCAAGCTCGCCGAGCTGCGCGGCGAGGGTCCGGGCCAGGCGATCGAGATCGGCGAGGGCCCGGTGCTGCGCTACACGCCCGCCCGCGGCAAGAAGCAGGCGGAAGCGGTGATGGAAGATCCGCGCGTGCCGCAGCTGCGCGCCAAGCTCGGCGTCGAGAATGCCGAGGACGATCATTACGACGCCAAGGTCGCCGAAGCGGTGCGGAAATTCCAGGACAGCGTGGATCTGAGAGAGACGGGCGTTCTCGATGCCGCCACCGTGCGCGCGCTCAACACACCGAAGCACGACAAGCAGATCGACACGGTCATCGTCAACATGGAGCGCTGGCGCTGGCTGCCGCGTGATCTCGGCGCGCCCGCCATTGGGGATGCCTATGTCATCCTCAACATCCCCGACTACACGCTGAAGGTGATGCAGCACGGCCAGCAGGTCTGGACCACCCGCGTCGTGACGGGCAAGCCGGGCGTCCATGCCACGCCGCTTTTGACCGAGACCATGAAGTACATCACGGTCAATCCAACCTGGAACGTGCCGCCCTCGATCGTCTACGGCGAATATCTGCCGGCGCTGCAGCAGGATCCGACCGTGCTGGAGCGGATGGGCCTGAAGCTCGAGCATGAGCGCGACGGCTCGATCCACATCTCGCAGCCGCCGGGCGAAGCCAACGCGCTCGGCCGCATCCGCTTCAACTTCCCGAACAAGTTCCTGGTCTATCAGCACGACACGCCGGACAAGTATCTATTCGACAAGAGCGAGCGCGCCTTCAGCCATGGCTGCATGCGCGTGCAGTATCCGGACCAGTACGCCTCCGTCCTGCTCAACATCACCGAGCCGAACGAGCACTACACGCCGGAGAAGATCCGCTCGATGTACGGCCACAGCGAGATCGACCTGAAATTCCCGACCCCGATCCCGGTCAACATCACCTACCAGACCGCTTTCGTGGACGATGCGGGCAAGCTGCAATTCCGCAAGGATATCTACGGCCGCGACGGCACCATGATCGCGATGCTCAAGGGCGCCCATGGCAAGGACCTCGAGAATTATGTGGCGCATTCGCAGCCGAGCTATGGCGGCCCGGCCAGGCTGCCGCCGGGGGTGAGCGTTGCCAGCGGCGAGGGCTACTCGAGCTACTCGTCGGGCTCGAACTTCTTCGAGCGGCTGTTCGGGGTCGGTCAGCCCATGACCCCGCCCGCCCCGGTCGGCCGCCGCCGGCTGTACCAGCAGCAGGGCGGCTTCTTCACCCGCTGATTCGTTTCCCCTGATGTCCGGGAGACGGCCGTCCCTTCCGGGGCGGCCGTTTTGTTTTTCCCTTTGAAATCAACGTCGTCCCTTGGTGAGGGTCGCTTAACGTTAACCAATGGCCGGGGTTGATGAACGGGGGCTCTTTTTCGCCACAGTCAACCGATTAGGTTAAGCCTAATTTGGGGGCAGGATGGTAGGGTCAGATTAACCATCCTGCTTTAGGTGAAGCGTTCGTTCTCTTTCGCGTCCGGGGTTGAGCGGAAGGGTCCACTGAACGCCGGTCGACTGGGTGGGCTCATACGTGCTGACGGGTTTCGCACGCCGTTTCAACTTGCTGTCTGTGCACGCGCGCGTCGTGCAAAAGGCCGCCTTCCAGGCGGGCGCTACGGCGTTCTTGCTGCTGCTCGGCGCCGGCGCCGTGCACGATGCCACGGCCCTCAACGAGACCCGCACCCTCTCCTTCCACCACACCCATTCCGGCGAAGACCTCACCGTCACCTTCAAGCGTGACGGGCGCTATGACGAGGAGGCGCTGAAGACGCTCAATCACTTCCTGCGCGACTGGCGGAGCCAGGACCAGACGGTGATGGACCGCCATCTGTTCGATATCATCTGGGAAGTCTATCGCGACGTCGACGCCAGGCAGCCGATCCAGATCGTCTCGGCCTATCGTTCGCCGTCCACCAACGCCATGCTCCGCCACCGCTCCGCGCACTCGGGCGTGGCGCGCTTCTCCCAGCACATGCTGGGCCATGCCATGGACTTCTACATTCCGGGCGTGCCGCTGGAGCAGATCCGCTTCGCCGGGCTCCGCCTGCAGCGCGGCGGCGTCGGCTTTTATCCGACCTCAGGTTCGCCTTTCGTCCATCTCGACACCGGCAACATCCGCCACTGGCCGCGCATGACGCACGACCAATTGGCCAGGGTGTTCCCGGACGGCAAGACCGTGCACATCCCCGCCGATGGCGTACCGCTGAAGGGTTATGAGCTCGCCAAGGCCGAGATCGAGCATCGCAGCGGCGACGACGCCTCGACTGTCTCCAGGCCGTCGTTCCTCGCCGCGCTGTTCAAGGGCAAGTCGAGCGACGAGGAGGACGAGACCGGTAGCACGGCGGACGTGAACGACAAGCCGGCGCCCACCGTCGTCGCGGCTGTCAGCAAGCCCGCTGAACCAGCTCGCGCCAAGCCTCACCTTGTCGTCGCCCTGCAGCTCGCATCGGCCGACTCCACGGCGGTGGCACCCGCCAGGCCGAAGCAGGAGGCCGCCGCGAGCGCCGAGGCGAAAGTCGACGGCACATCCGAGACCAGGCTTCAGAGCCCGGCCGACATCATCAACGCGCGCGGCTTGTGGGGCGACGATCCCGCGACGGCGAAGCAGGCGAGCCCGGCTGAGCTTGCCGCGCTCAAAGCCCGGCGCGAGCTCGAGGCGATGGAGCCACGGACCACAGCCGCAAGCCCCGCCGCCCTGGACGCAATGGCCTATGTGCCGCCGCCCTCCTCTCCGGTCGATCACGGCAATGTCGTTGCCGCCACTGCGCCGATCCCGCGCAGCGCCCGCCCGGTCATACAGGCGCGCGACAATTCGGTGCCGGCAACCGGTATCGACACGGTCGCCGCAAAAGGCCCGCGCGGCGAGGATGGCCCGGTCACCAACTCCGCCCGCATTGCCATGGCCAATATCGACGGCGCGTGGCTGCGCATCATCATGCTGGCGCCAAGCGTCGGCGCCACCATGCAGGTGACGGTGCTCGGCGATACCGACCTCACCCTGATGCGCGCCTTCTTCATCAAGCCGGCCGCCGTGATCAATATCGGCTTCAGCGACGACCCCATGATGGGCATGAGCTGCGATCACTTCTCCGGCTCGTCCGGCGCCAAGCTCGAGACGACGGCGTTCCGCACCGCGCAGCGGTCATAGCCCACGCTTCCACACATTCGGTGTCGTCCCGGCGAAAGCCGGGACCCATAACCACAGGGCATCGCGAGGCAGGAAATCGCCAACCACAGGCGTCATCGCCGGGCCTTCCCGGCCATCCACGTTTCACCGCTTGCAGGACGCGGATGCCCGGGACGGGGTGAGAGCTTCGATTAGCAACTACAGCCGGGGGTTATGGGTCCCGGCCTTCGCCGGGACACGCAGAGAGGCGATGAGCCTCACAGCATCCCCAGTGCCTGCAGATAGGTCTCCAGGATGGTCTCCTGCTCCGCGCGCTCGTTGGGATCTTCCTTGCGCATGCGGATGATGGTGCGCAGCGCCTTGACGTCGTAGCCGTTGCCCTTGGCTTCGGCGTAGACGTCCTTGATGTCGTCGGAGATCGCCTTCTTCTCCTCCTCCAGCCGCTCGATGCGCTCGATGATGGCCTTGAGCTGATCCTTTGCGAACCGCGTTGCGGGCGCTTCGTCTTCCTTCATCGCGGCGGCGGTGGTGGCCATCGGCTACTCCTGGTCAGAACGTCACTGATTGGATGGCCTGCACGCATCCGGGCAGGCGGCTTGATTGGCCGCGACACTTGAATTTCGAGCCGCCCGGGTCAAGCCGGCATCGCGCTCATCCACAGCGCGCCCACACCTTGTTGCGAGGAGGTTCGTTCCAATCCATCCGGTCATTCCGGGGCGATGCGAAGCATCGAACTACGGTGCGCAATTGCGCACCTGAGAATCTCGAGATTCCGGGTTCACGCTTCGCGTGCCCCGGAATGACGGAGTATCAAAAGGCGCCGAGCCGACGCAGCGCTAATGCCCCGGATGCGACTTCTTCAGCGCCGCCGTCTGCTCCGGGCTCGCCGGGGCCTGGTATTTCTCCTTCCAGGCCTCATAGGGCATGCCGTAGACGGCTTCGCGGCTCTCGTCCTTGGAGAGCGCAACGCCCTTCGCGTCGGCGGCGTCCTTCAGCCAGTTGGACAGGCAGTTGCGGCAGAAGCCGGCCAGATTCATCAGGTCGATGTTCTGCACATCGGTGCGCTCGCGCAGATGGCCGACGAGACGCCGGAAGGCGGCAGCTTCGAGTTCCGTTCTGGTTTTGTCGTCGATCGCCATGGTCATGATCCAAAAGCTCGTTATCCAGCCGTTGTAGAATATGGGTTATATCTGGGCCGTGTCACAGATTCTGCCATATCCGGCTGCAAGCATTGGGAAAATTCGCAGATTTCGGTTTCGGCCGGATGAGAGAACGCCCAAGAGAACTATCAAGCGAACACCCAAGAGAACCCTTAAGGGAACACTCAAGAGAACGCGGTTGACAGTTGCGCCAAGGCTACGCGAAATCCCGCCCCCAAGAACTATCCTGCGTCAAGCAATGATCGTCAAAGGCTCCCTCTCCCGCTTCATGAGCTCGCATCGCAAGGCGCTCGGGCTCGCCAGTCTGCTCGCCGTGACGGTGCTCTGGAACGGGGCCGCCCACGCCGACTTCCGCCTCTGCAACAACACCTCGAGCCGGGTCGGCATTGCGCTGGGCTATAAGGATGCCGAGGGCTGGACCACCGAGGGCTGGTGGAACATCTCGTCCCGGAGCTGCGAGACCCTGCTCAAGGGCTCGCTGGTGGCACGCTATTATTACATCTACGCGCTGGACTATGACCGCGGCGGCGAATGGTCGGGACAGGCCTTCATGTGCTCCCGCGACAAGGAGTTCACCATCAAGGGCACCGACAATTGCCTGGCGCGCGGCTTCGACCGCACCGGCTTTTTCGAGGTCGACACCGGCGAGCAGCGCGCCTGGACAGTGCAGCTCACCGATGCCAATGAACAGCCGGCGCAGCAGCGCGTCCCCGGTCTGCCGGGCACCGTGGGTCCGGGCGGCAATGTCCCGGGCCTCAACAACAATCCGCTGAACGCCAATCCGCCGGGTGCGGCGCCCACCCCGGGCGCGTCTGGCCTGCCGCCAGCCGCAACACCCGGGACCAAGCCATGAGACGCCTGCGCCGTATCAAGATCCTCGCCACCCTCGGCCCCGCCTCCTCCGACAGCACGATGATCCGCCGCCTGTTCGAGGCCGGCGCCGACATTTTCCGCATCAATATGAGCCACACGCCGCATGACAAGATGCGCGAACTGGTGGCGACCATCCGTAATGTCGAATCGAGCTACGGCCGCCCGATCGGCATCCTGGTCGATCTTCAAGGCCCGAAGCTGCGCTTGGGGGCCTTCGCCGAGGGCGCGGTGCAGCTGCAGAACGGCCAGATGTTCACGCTGGATTCCGACAAGACGCCGGGCGATTCCACGCGCGTGAACCTGCCGCATCCGGAAATTCTCGCCGCGCTCCGGCCCGGCCATGCGCTCCTGCTTGATGACGGCAAGGTGCGGCTGATCGCGGAGGAGACGTCGCCCGACCACGCGGTGACGCGCGTCGTGATCGGGGGTAAGATGTCGGACCGCAAGGGCGTCAGCCTGCCCGACACGGATCTTCCCGTCTCCGCCATGACGCCGAAGGACCGTGCCGATCTGGATGCAGCGCTCGTGACGGGCATCGACTGGATTGCGCTGTCCTTCGTGCAGCGCGCCGAGGACGTGATCGAGGCGAAGAAGATCATCCGGGGACGCGCGGCCGTGATGGCCAAGATCGAGAAGCCGCAGGCGATCGACCGCCTTGCCGATATCATCGAGGCCTCGGATGCGCTGATGGTGGCACGCGGCGACCTCGGCGTCGAATTGCCGCTGGAGCGGGTGCCGAGCCTGCAGAAACAGATGACGCGCATGGCGCGCGGCGCCGGCAAGCCGGTGGTGATCGCAACGCAAATGCTGGAGTCGATGATCCAGTCGCCGGTGCCGACCCGCGCCGAGGTCTCAGACGTCGCAACCGCCGTCTATGAGGGCGCCGACGCCATCATGCTGTCGGCGGAATCCGCCGCCGGCAAATATCCGGTCGAGGCGGTCTCGACCATGAACCGCATCGGCGAGGAGGTGGAGCGCGACCCAACCTATCGCAGCGTGATCACGGCGCAACGTGCCGACCCGGAAGCAACCGTGGGCGATGCGATTGCGGACGCGGCGCGCGGAATCGCCGAGACGCTCGACCTGCCGGCGCTGATCTGCTGGACCTCCTCAGGCTCGACTGCGATCCGCGTCGCTCGCGAGCGTCCCAAGCCGCCGATCGTCGCCATCACGCCGAACATCGTCACCGGCCGCAAGCTCTCCGTGGTCTGGGGCGTGCACTGCGTCGTCGCCGAAGACGCCCGCGACCAGGACGACATGGTGAGCCGCGCCGGCCGCATCGCCTTCCGTGACGGCTTTGTCCGCGCCGGCCAACGCGTGATTATTGTAGCCGGCGTGCCGCTGGGGATTCCCGGCACCACCAACATGGTGCGCATTGCGTCGGTGGGGCCGGACGAGGACCCGGTGGGCTAACACTCCGGCCGCGCCTCGCCTTCACTGCTTCAGCTTGCCGCGGACGTTTCGCCGCTGATGGCGCGGTCCACGGCGTCGATCAGGGCCTGCATCTCGACGAACTTGTTGCGGGCACGCTCGGCCGTGTCGCGCTCGAACGGCGCGGCCAGCACTTTCGCATGCGCGTCCCTGTCCTCGATCATGCGCGCACGGGCCTTCTTCAGTGTTTCAAGTCGCTCGCTCATCCGTACTCCCGCAAAATATCGTCAACGATCGCATTCAATCGAAGGCAGCCGGCAGTTCGCCCTTCCGGAAGAAGACCGTGGGCTCGTCGTCATAGTCCCCCGTCTCGGAATCGCCGCTGGACGAGAACGCAACGACGGCGAGCTTGCTCAATGCCAGCCGTTCCGCCGTTCGCAGCGCGCCATTCTCTGACTTGCAGATGATCGGCGCATCGGCCTTCAGCTTCCCGCCCTTGCCGGCGTTGAATGCCTGTACGATGTAGGTCGTTTCGCGGGCCATGGTGGCTCCTTTGACCGGTTGAGCCGGGCAATCGGTGCCAGCGACTGCGAAGGCTTCGCTCAGCGTTCCATCATCACCTGCATTAGAGCTGATGTGGTGGATTAGCCAGCGTAATCGGCGGTGGCGCGAGACGATCCGGTGACGCCATTGCGGACCGCGCCCGCCAGAACGCACGGGCGGGATTGGTGCAGTGTCATTCGGCCTAGTCGTTACCGCGCAGCGGCGAGGCGGCGATCACGCGTCTTCAAATCGGCAATCGCTGCATCTGCGCTCCCCTGTTTCGCTGTGCTTGACGAGACAGCAGCCGGATTAGCGTTGTGAGCGATAGCGGGCTTGCTTTCGAGCTTGGCCGAAGCGCGTGACGTCGGTCGAAGCGACATGCCAACAGCCATAAAGCACGCCAACTGGTTGGTGCTGGCGCAGGAGTTCGCGGCAGTCTGCGCCGGCGGCAGTTGGTGGCTACACCCGGCGAGGTTCGCGACCAGCGCGCCAAGCAGAAGCGTTCTCATGCAATCCTCCTGAAAGAGGTTGAGTTCCGCCCGCAGCTCTTGCTGCGTGATGTGGTTCGCGCTGGTGGTCCATGAGACGCGCGAAAGCCTTAAGCGCGCGTTAAGCGTCGCGGCCAGGCCCAGCGAAGCTTGCGCGTGGTGGTTAATGCCGGCGGCGCGATGGATGTTCAGCACGAGTGATTGCCTGACGAGCGTAAGCAGGCACTCTCATTCTGTTATGGTGCGGACCACATCGCGGAAGGCCGGGACCGATAAACTCGACGTGCAGTTCTTGCGCGCCGCTCCCTCCTCCGTCATGTATGGACGGCCCCCTCTCGGCAAGGGCTTTTTTGTGTTTTGGCAAGCGGATCGGGGAGCGGTCATGTATACGGCCTCGAGAAGCGGCCAATGACCGCGGGCCCT